>TARA_R110000737_G_scaffold71408_1_pt1 | contig 11829 bp, 18 predicted proteins | sample TARA_R110000737 | Tara Oceans TARA_R110000737 (sample SAMEA4398027) | marine metagenome | biome: Polar Biome; feature: [SRF] surface water layer (ENVO:00010504); material: water (ENVO:00002006), including particulate matter (ENVO:01000060) such as... | depth 5 m
TACTTTCTGTTGTCGTCAATCGAACGCGCCATATGGACAAACATTTCTGTTGTCCCATCAGGTAGCTTCGTCATCTTAAGAACTAGGTCAGGCTCAGCCTCAATGTTTGATGAACCGCGTGTCGCACCAGTTTTGCCTGTGTGGTGTACGTAGACTACGGTTGCCGTGACGCCGTGGGCGCGCAATTGAGTTGTAAAGTCGAACAGTGCGGACGTGTCATCGACGCTGTTTTGATCTTTTCCCGACATTGCTTTTGTAAGTGTGTCGATAACAACGAGGCCCAAAGGTATACCCATGACTTCCTCGAAATACCTAGCTGACGCAACGACGCGCTCGACAAGGGCGTCCCGCTCAGCACCAAAGTTAGCTCGACGTTCGATAACGAACAATGGAAGCTCGTCAGGTAACGGGGTCCCCTCTTCAATTTGCTTCCTCTTCTCTGCTTCGATACGTAGCTTGATTGCCCGCGTACTCTCAAGCGCAAAGTACAACACTGAGCGCTGGTCTGTTATCTCGAACGGTCCTAATGATCGGCCTGCGGCTAGCTGAATAGCCAGCTTAAGGCAGATAGCTGTCTTACCTGCTTTAGGGTCAGCAGCTACTACGACGCTCTCGTTCTCGGCAAAGATTGGATAGACGTTGAACCGCTGGTTCGTTACGTCTAGTTCCTCGTGCGCGTAGTAGCCATCCTCAGCAAACGGAAAGGACCCATCGTATTCGTACTTCGGCTGCTTCGGCTGTTCTTGTTCGCCGTGCATTTCATCTCGTGCGGTAGGTGAAGGCGCGAAACCAGCAGCAGCCGCCATCTTGGCTATCCGCGCTACGTCGCTCTCGTCAACGCTGTCTCTAGCTGCCTGTACCTTTGCCGCTTGGTTGTATTTCTCGCTGCCACTGCCTACGATACGTGACAGTTCGCCAGATGCGTCAGACACAATAGATAACCAGCGGTCATAGCGATTGTGCATAGGGTTAGATGCTACTGACGCCATAAGTGCGTCTTGTACACGCTTCATAACGTCTGGTGAAGAGTGGCCCTTGCGGTAGAGCTTGGCTGTCATACTGGTGATGCTGTCATGGAAATCCATCCCATCCATGATAGCTTTCTCGTGTTGGTCTACCGTCTTGTCGGTGTGCTCACGCTTAGCTTTCACTAGTGCGTCTATCAATGCCTTTGGTGCTACTGCAAACCCGTCACCGTTCTGCACCGAATATCCCCTAGACGGGGGTAAGATGATATAGCCGCCTTCGCCCTTTACTTCTACGCCTGCACTTGGCTTACAGTTAGGGTATCCGTGCTTGCTCTCGTAGATCATGTGGATACCACCACTCACGGTGGCGTGTGTCTGCGTAGGGGGCAGAATACCTGCATCCTCAAGAGAGCGCTGATAAGCCTTAGCAGCAGCGCCCGCCGCACCTTCTTTGTATGTGTCTAGGTCTACAGCAAACAAGCCGGAAGCCTCTCCCATACGTCCGCCGATCAGCATATGGTCTGTAGCGCCTTCGAACATTGCTGTTACTTCGGCAGGGTCGGTGCTAGCCGCGTAGAAGCCATCAGCCACCAGTGGTGCCTTGTTGCTCCCGCAAGGAAACACAGGAACACCGTCTGCTGCCCAGTTAAGCGCCTGCTGTAATAAGTTCGACGCCATGTTCTTTTATCTCCGCTAGCGAATAGCCCGCTCTATGTACCCAGACCTTGATGCTCTCTGAGGCACCGTAGGTCATTTCTGCGTCAAGGTTGCAAATCTGGCAATCGTCCATGTACGCAATGCCGTTGAGCGCGTCACTGATTGCCTTGGTCTTGTTATCTAAATCCCCTTGCGTAGGGGAATATAGACCTGCCTCTGCCGCTGCCCGCTTCCACTTAGGCCAGCTTACGGGAACCTCATGTACGATACGCACAACCAGCCTAACAGGGCACAGCGCTAACTCGATTGCCGCAAACTCTCCCGCCTCGCGTATCGCTGCCTCGAAGTCCCGCGTCCGCTTCGGGGTATAGAAGTGGCCCGACTTGCCCGCCCGTGGTCGCCCCTTAGAGAGCGCCTTCATGCTGGTGGACAGCGCAAACAGTAGCCGCCCGTTGGTTGGTATATCAGGCATCGTCGTCTCCTTGTGCCACTGGGTCGCTTCCGTATCCTTCTAGTAGTCTGCTAATAACAGCGTCAGCTAGCGACACGCCGCTTTCTCGTAAGTCCTCATACGCCCATACACCGATCTGCGGTGTCAGCGCTATGTAGTCGTAACCAGAAGTATGCGCAGCTACTCTGTCTGGCGGCACGCGCGCATAGTCGGCAGTGTAAAAGCTAGAGTCACTTGCGTCAACTACCGAGACAGTAGGAGAGCTGCTTGTTAGGTTCCTACCGTCTCTAGGGCCACCGACGCATACACCGCCGTATCTGTTTTCGTCGTTCTGCATAGGGTGGCGTAGTGGAGGCGCTTTGTGGGTTTGTTCGTACTTAGAGTTGACAAGATCGTGTACCGCAGATGGGCCGCCGCAGCGGTAAGCGTCGTCTATTTCGCGCATTAGTCCTTCTGCCGCATCACGTGTGCTGCGACCACGGCCTCCTATCTGGTGACGGTTATTGAAATCGCCGTTTAGTACTTTGTCCATCATGTCTTTCTCCCAATCTTTTAAGCGCGTACTAAAGTCTGTCATGTTACCCTCCTGTAGGGGATTACGGTTTAGCCGCCCAGCTATCTCCGATAGCGTGGTCGATCAGGTTATCGGTGTTCGAGTTAGGAAAGACATCAAGCCAGCCCTGCGTCATACCGTCTAGCTGTAACTGCATGGCAGTCTCAGCCTCGTCTCGTCTAGCGTAGCACAGCACTTCGTCGTGTACCGTAGCGGCCATCACTGCATCGCAGCCAGCCTCGTAGAAGTTCTTATGAACGTGGTACATAGCACGATACATGACAGTAGCGGCCACACCTTGAACGCCATAGTTAGCGGCGATAGGCATAGTGCGGTCGCCTTTGTGAACAAAGATCGTGCGCCCATCGTATAGCTTAATGATACCGTTGTCGTTCGTCATGCCATCAAAGACGATGTTACGGTAGCCGTACGCTTTAGGGTAACGTGCAGCCCAAGCGTTGATCGCGTCACATGCTTCCTCGTATGTACACTTAAGAATGTCGGACAACGCACCAGCGCCAGCACCGTAGAGTAGCTGGAACGTAAACGCTTTAGCTTTGGTGCGGTACTCTTTCATCATGCCGTATACGTTGGCGTACTTACCCTCGCCGTTGCTGTTAAGGACCTCTAGTACGTATTCAATGTCTAGCCCGTAAATCGCCGCCGCTGATCCTGCGTGTACGTCCGAGTAAATAGCATCGTGTAGTAACTGCTCGTCGCCGCTAATCTCTGCCAACACACGAATTTCAACGCCCTTGTAGTCGGCCAAGCACATCGTATCTTCCCCTTCGGGAGGGGCATAAAATGCGAAGCGAACAACCCACTTACGCGGAATGTTCTGTAGATTGACAGAAGACGCAGACGAGCGGCCTGTGATAGCCTGCGCGATATTGAAGCGACTAGTGATCTTACCGGACAGGAAAGCCTTAGTCAGCAACGTATCGCCGTAGGTGCTAAGATACTTCTTGTAATACTTATAGCCAGCCAGCGCTGCAAGCCAGCGGTTGAACGGGTAGCCGAACTGGCGGCTGACAGACCGTAGGTACTTGCCCTCGAACTGCATCCGCTTTGTCTTGTCGGTGCGCGGCCATGCGTCCATTGTCTTCTGATCTAGTACGCCAGCCATGAACTTGCCGATCTGCATATCAGACCCAAGGTTAGCAATCACGCCAGTAGGCGTGAACTTGCGTAGGTAGCGCTCGAATGTCGCCAGCTTTAACTCCCATAGCGCTACCGTGTTCTCGTGGTGCTCATGGTTGAGATACATACCTGTCTCTTCCATTTCGATAGCTGCGCGTACACAGTCACCGAAAACGAATTGAGCGTTGTCAATCTCGTCGTCAGTCATACGGGTTTCCCAATACTTGAGAATTTCCCACGTCACATGGCTGTCGAAGCCAGCGTAGTCCAACTGACCCTCACTTAGGGTATCTTGGTTCCATCCGCTGTTCTGCAAATCCTTGCTGAGTATGACGCCTAGGTCACGCGCAGACATCGTTGCAAGGCTACTGCCATGCCCGCCGATCTTAGCCTTGGCTAGGTGGTCAATGTCGCGGACGTGTACTAGGTTCTTGTAGTCGTCGTCTTGGCACCAGCTATCAATCCACTTAATCTCGAACTTGGACGTGAACGCCCATATCGTCTTTCCCCTAAGTGAGGGTAAGAGGGACTTGAATGTGCCGCCGATACGGTGGTCAATAATGAAGTGGAACTCGTCGTTGCAGATAGACGTTATCCGAATTTCTCCGTCGCGTGGGTGTAGAGATGTCGTCTCGAAGTCCAGTGCGAACTCGTCAGTAGTCGCCAGCAGTTCGTGAGCTTCCGCCACAGTGATAAGACGACAGCGTTTTTTTGATATAGCGAAGTGCTTGTCGGTGTCTGCTTGGTTAGCGGCCATCGGTGAGAACTCCTAGAGCGTTAAAAAGGTGTCGCCGCTACTCAGGGAGGATTGAGTAGCGGCGACGGTACTAGCCTGCGTGGGACGGGAGGGGCAGGCTAATTAGTTTAGCGGGTAGTCCGACGACGACGACGTGATGGTGCCGCCTCTTCTTCACCTGCTGGCACTTCTTCGGCCTCAGCTTCATCTGCTGCCTTAGCTTCGGCTGCTGCGGCTGCTGCCTTCTCTGCGGCCTTGGCCTGTGCGTCAGCCTGCTTACGTCCCCCTTTCTTAGGGGAAGTTGGGGCAGGCAATTTGTCAAGCTCTGAGCCTTCGTCACGCGCAGCGCTTTCGGCCATCAGTTCTTCGACATCAAAGTCATCGTCTCCAGACAACGCACCAAGTGCTTCATCATCCAGCCAACCTTTAACGTCGAACTTAGGCTTGAAGTTCTTGAAGCCCTGTGCTTCAAACCCTTCGCTATCGTACGCGAACACAGGCCAGCAAGCCTTACCAACGCTCAGACGGGCAGAGACTTCTGAAATCATTTCAGCCATCTCAGCAACGCCGCTCACGCTGTTGTTCTTGAAGTAGCCTTGCACATCTTCGTCCAAGCTCTTGGCTACCCAGCCCTTTGCCTGTGACCAGCCTTCACCTTTGTTGGTGTCGAACGGACCAAGCTCGTCTGCCTGAGGTGTAGGAACAGGTACGCCAGTGTAGATGTTGGACATACGGGTAGAGGCAGGCTTACCGCCTTTCCAGCAGATGTAGCCATCCTCAAACGAGCCGACATTGAGCAACCAGTATTCTTCGTTATCAATGACCCGCTTGTCTTTGCCGATGGTGTACTTGCCCAGCTTACCAGAGAAGTTCATGTAGTCCGAACCGTCTGGTGCGCCCGCTGATGGTGCCTTGTTAGCGCTTTCCGCTGCGCGTTTCGCCATCTCTTCACGGTTAGCCATCGCTGTGCTGGCACCGAACGGGTTTGTAACTTCATTTGCCATGTCTTAGTCTCTTTCACATATAGGGGAGGCCGTTTATTTTAAGTCGCTGGCCTCCGTTATCCGACTATTACCCTAGGGCAGGGGAACTCACCAAAGCACCTGCCCCAAGGAAATTCTTTCGCTAGACCTTACCTAGCTGCGCAACGAACGCCTGCAACTTGGCTAACTCTTCCCCTACCATGTCGATAGCGTGGTCAAGTAGCGCCAAGTGGCCACTAACATCATCAGGGGACTGAATACGGTCTGACACAGGTGATGGTGCGGTACCGAAAAAGCGGTCAGACACCGTAACAGACGCGGACACAATATCCTCGGCCAGTGCGGTCATAAGCTGTGTCTTTTCAATAAGGGCCGACAGCTTACGTTGATGGACGTTCAGTTCTTCGACTTCGTCTTTATACATTGTCTTACTTTCTTGTTGGGGCAGGTTACCCTGCGGTAGGGGATTACAGTACCTTGGCGGCTTCTGTGACGCTCATGGTAGTGAACGGAGCGCCGACTTTCTCGAAGTCTGAAAGCGTTTTGCTGCCAGCTTCTAAGTACACGGAAAGTAGCGCCTTGTCTAGCGTCTTGCGGCCCGCTTGAAGCTTGCACTCGAACGTAAAGTTGCCAAGCTGCATCTTGCCTTCGCCTTCGATCACTGGACGCACAAGAACATCAAGCTCTTTGATACGCTTTTCGATGTCGGCCTTGTCGGCCCGCAGTTCGAGAAGCTCTTCAAGCGCTGGCTTGATGTTATCCAAAGAGAGCGCCGCCGGTTTTGCTGAGGTTGTCATGTTGCATTTTCTCCAATTTCGTTTTTTCTACAGTGGCAGAGCATACAGTTTTGTACGAACAGTTCTTACAGTCGCCGTTGTATATGCCTTCCGGTTCAAGTTGGTCAGGGGCCGTAGCGTTATTGATACGTACGGCCCGATCTTCTAGGTCGAGCATCATCTGGTCAACCTCTGGCTGGTTTCGATCAATCCAAAACTCGTACATCAGAGAGTAGTCGCTGCAATTAGAATAGAGTAGCAGCGCACCGTCTAGCTTAATGTCGTAGCAATGTTCGATCAAGTCCATATTTTGTACGCACTGTTTAAGCGCTACCTCTTTCGGTAGATACTTAATATTGGTGCGTGGGTCGATACTCTTGAACTCCAAGAGGTAGGTTTGTGTAGCGCTTTTCGCCATCCCATCTGGTGTACCTGACTGGTCACCAGCGAAGAATGACACTTGTTGGTCGCCAATGAGCATGAACGTAATACCAGCGTTTGACGCCCGTAACTGTTCTACTACCCATGCTTCATGGCTATGTCCGCGCTGTGCGTATCCCCAAGGAAACTTACCCTTAGTTAGGGGATCAGCAGTGTTAGCAAAGTAAACCTGTCGCTCGCATTTGCCAGTCGATGACGACGAGACGAACTTAGTACGGTCTAGCTGACCGCCCTTGTAGTCTGGCCATGACTGCACAGCGTTGTCAACGGTCTTAGCGATGACAGGCGCGAGCATCTTGGTCTTAACAAAAATTGGCATGAGAGCGGTTTCCTTTGGTGTACCTATGTTATAGCATATTATTACGGGGTTGTCAACCCCTAATAACAGTTAATGCATATCTGCCGCAGATTTAGCCGCTATCTCAATACCCAAACCCGCGTCAGCGCCTTTCGTTGCTAGCAGCAACGCTCTCGCCAGCATAGTAGCGGTTTCAGTTGTGTCACTTCCAGTGTTTATGTACACTGTGCCTACCATAGAGAGTAGGATGCTCTTTGTAACGCACTCCATGCACTTGTTAGTGCGGTCTGCTTCGTTCATAAGCGACTGCAAGAACGTAGTTACAAACTCGTCTACATCGTGGTCAGTTTTCTTTGTCATTTCGATTTCTCCATTTGTGATAGTAGCCGCAGTATTGCGAGTAGTAGACGCATATTATTCCCCTCCGGTAGGGTAAATTAGTTAGACAACAGCAGCGTTGCTCTGCTTTCACTTGACAGTTTGACCGCGTTAGGTGCATCGTCCGTCGCTAGTCTCCCTAACTTATCCTTGTACAGCGCGATGTCTGTCTCCATAGTAACGATAAGCACATCAGTCTTTGACGTAGTGCCGTTGGTGCGGAGGCGAACAAAACCACTTCCGACCTTAGCGTACAGACCTCCGTTGTACGTATACAACTCAGTAACAGTGTATACACCCTTGTTCGACAGCATGATAGTGTCGCCTTCTAGTTTCTTAAACATTATGTTTGCTCCCATCCATGGCGTTCTTGGTCTTCGTGTTGCAGGTCCAGCATGTCTGACGTGTCGTCTCTGGCTGGCCCTAGGTCCTTGTCCACAGCGGGGTCAAAGTCCGGTTTGGTGTACACTACCTCGTAATGCCCGCCATCGGTAGAGCGGCCAGCGATAACACACCCTAAGCGTACAAGGTACGCAGCGAACCTGTCCGCTACGTCTAAGCTGTGCATCCTTGCATATTTATACATCTTTACTTCTCCATTGTTACCCTATGATAGGGGATTACTTAGTGAGGTGGTCAGCACCAGTGAAGTACCGCTCGTACGGCTTGTCTGACTTCTCTAGGTTGCTGATCCTGTTGTCCCGCTTGTTGCCGTTGCGGTAGGCAGGTATTCTGTGCGGCCATTGTCCGTAGAACATAGCGTAAACAACACGAGAGGCGCTGTATCGCTTATCTAGTAGCGTACCGCCCAACCCGCCGACAGCGTAGTTACCCGTCAGCGCTGGGTTTCCTGCGTAGTCCTCGTTCCACCACTTGCACAGGTCTTCCGCCGTGTGTTCGCTGGTGGCCTCGAACATATCAGGTGTACGAAACTTATGTCGTAACTCACCCGTGGCGAAATTGACTTCTAGTAGCTCGTGTAGCTGCTTTGGTGATAAGGTCATGTGTTCCCCTCATTCGGCTTCATGGTGTAGGCTCCGTTGAATGTGCTGTTTGCCTTTCAACAGGCGCTCGCAGGAGCGGGCAATACCCGTCTGATGGGGGCGTCCAACACTCCCCGCGCACACCACCAAGCCAACAACTGATGGGGCAGGGTACATCCGCGCAATCTGCGTCATAGTCAGAGCATCTTTTCATGTGTTCCCCTCCTTTTCGTTGCCTGTTGAGAACTCACGCACCCCACCGTGGGGGATGACCACACGGCAAGGGCTTCCGGCCCATGCCAACTCGACACAGTGGTTGTGGAAATTGATCTGTGAAAAATTCTTATAGGTCTCATCGGGCAGTTCAGGATTGAGGAACTTAACCCATAGTCGGTTCATCGTATTATCCATCGTTCGGCTCCTTTTTCCGGTCCAACATTTCAACAGCAACCATGCTCGGGGTCATTGCGGCGATAGCCATTGCCAGCGCCACACTTGACCGACCGTATGGGGTGTGAGCGATGATGCCGACCCGCCTAGGCTTTGGTTGATTTGCCATCTTGGCCGACTGCATCTCTTTGCGTTTGTTCTTCTTACGCGGCATCGTCTTCCCCTCCTTTAGGGTAAGTTAATCTAAGGCGTCAGCCTGCTTCTTTGCCCGTTCTTTACGGATACGTGCGATGGCTTTATCAAGCGGGTGGTTGCTAGACAGGAAGTCAACGTACGTGGTGTTCTTCTGCCCAGTGCGGTATACACGCGCAATGAACTGCTCTAGGATCGACGGGCTAAAGTGGTCTTGCGCGATGATAACTCTATTGCTAGCTTCCTGCAAGTTGATAGCTACGCCCATTGCCTGCATCTGTCCTACGATAACATCAATAGAACCCTCGTTGAACGCTAGCTCGACTGCCGCCCTTTCCCTGTGTGGCGTTGCCCCGTAAATTCGTTTCACCTTCAAACCAACTTTGGTAAGCTCTGTGTAGTACGCCGCGCCAACACTGCTATGCCAATGCCCGATCAACACAGGCGTTGCCTTGCACAAGTCCGTGATGTACTCGACTGATCCTTTGACCTTGGCAACAGCGACCGCCTGCCACACACCAGCTAGGCCATCCTCGTCGCTCTCTTCCTGCATCAACACGCGCAACAACTGTGCATCGTTCATGTTGTTAATCATGTTCGCGTACTGCTTAGGTATCGCGGCAATCTTAGGGTGTAGTACGTCCTCTACCACTGGCGGTAGGTCGCTGGCTACCTTACGCCGTATCACACCAATCTCATTGTGTAGTAGGTGCTTGATAATCGGCGCGTTAGTTGACGAAAGGATAGTCATTTCTGGCTGCATACGCGGGTGGAACTTCTTTACCTTAGAGTAGCAAAAATTTTGCACAAAATCTGCATACTTTAGGACGCCGTACTCTTCGAACAAGTCAGGGTAGAGACCAACTAGCTGCGACCATAGATCGTTATGGTAGCGGTAGATAGGGTTACCCGTTAGCGACCATACTTGATCTGCACGTTCAATAAACCCAGCCTTACCTGTGCAATGCTTTCCCATAACAGCGTCAGTCCGCTTAGACGTGTGCCCACGTACTCGGTCGGCTTCGTCTAGGATCAGTGCGCCCTCGTTATACGCTGCATAGATAGCTGAGCGCTGTGAGCCTGCGGCTAGATCATAGGGTGCGATTACAAAGTCATTGGCAGGGCTAAGAATGTCAGCGCCCTTGCGTAGTATCTGAGCATCAGCGCCTAGGTAGTCCTCGATCTCTTCTTTCCACATATCCAGCGCAATTGCTGGCGCTAGTACAATCCCCTTCCTATGCCCAGACAGGCGGAAGGCTTCGAGCGTCGATAGTGTCTTGCCCGTCCCAGCTAGACTGTAGTTAGGCAAGTCTCCGCCATCCGACATTAGCTTGGCGTCTTCGACTTGAATAGGCATAAGTGTCTTAGCCATTGCGCGCTTCTCCGTGGACCTTAAGTTGCATTACTAGATCAGACATAGACAGTTCGTCGAGCCAGTCATCAAACGCCTTATCAAATTCCCAGTCGTTAAGGTTTACCTCCTTGTTGTAATACGCGGTCTCTAGGTTAGCTACCATCTCCAGAAAGTTCATCGTGTTCTCCTTACTTACTGTAAAAGCAGCACACCGCCAGATAAACCAGCGCTGCTATTGCGATTACAAGGCTCACTCCTGTATAGGCTACGAAAATGCTAGTCATCATGTTCCCCTTTCTTAGGGTATAGTACCTTAGTTAACCTGTACGTCGCTGCGGCTAGGTTTCTCCATGTAGTATGGAAGTTAGGTCCTCTACCGCCATCGTGCTTCAGGAACGCAGACCTAAAATCTGTAGCTGCGGTACGAAGCTCAGACAACTCTCGTTGTATATCCGCTAACTGCTTCGCTTCGTCTTCGTTCAGGATCAGGACAGTAGTACCAGTACGGGTAGAGCGCTGCTCCATCCCTAATCCTACGTTGTCCTCTGTGCCTCTCGCTAGAGCCTCCAGCACTGCGGTGTGGCTCACACCTATGGCCCGCCCTGCCGCTCTAGCGCTCTTGTACGTTGTACCCCTGATACAGCAGCTAGTCATCATGTTCCCCTTTCTTAGGGTATTGTAGCTCGTCTAGCTGCGCGTCCACGGTAGCAATCTCGTCTTGCAACGTCTCTATGGTGCCTTCGATCAGCCGCAGCCTGTTGCGTAGCGCCCGCAGCCTGTTGGCTAGGTACTCTTCTCGGTCACGCTTAGTCGCCATCGCCGAACTCCATCGCTTGTGTAGCAACGGCCCGCATAGTAATAGCTTGGTGTTGGCCGCTCGTTGGTATAGTTTTGATACTCTCTAGCGCCATGCGATAGCGGAGCATAAGATCACGATCACTTGGCAAGGCTGGCTCTTGCGGCTCCGCGTTCGCCAAGTAAACCTCAAGCTGGCCTACACGCTGCTCTAGTGTGTTACGTGTCATCATCATCCCCTACCATAGGGGAAGCCAGCAGCGCCTCCGCTAGCTTGTACGTCGCTACTGCTAGGTTGCCATAGACGACGTTACGCGCCCGCAGTGCATCGTTGTTGAAGTCATCTTCGAGCGCGATGCGGCCTGCTACTGCTTTCTTAGAATACTTAGCGATAGCAGGGATCAGCTTGTTAGCCTCCATAGCGCCAGCCTTGCCAGCGTTAGCTTGAATGTTGACCCGCGCCTCTAGGTCCTTCATTACGTCAAAGGGCGGCATCTTAGGTGTGTTGCGCGAGAACGTTAGGCTGATTGCCGTTGTGTCCCCGTCCTCAATCAACGACAAGAGCCGCTCAAACTTAATGATGTTCACATGGGCGCGGATGCGCAACGTGTCTTTCTCGTGCGCCATGCTAGTGACGCTAGCGAAACCAGCCTCGCGCCATGCAATGCGGTGTTCGCGCATGTAGGACGCTGACGCTGCTGCTGATTGTGTCTTGGTCTTAAGGTCGGTCATGT
>TARA_R110000737_G_scaffold156285_1_pt1 | contig 11806 bp, 12 predicted proteins | sample TARA_R110000737 | Tara Oceans TARA_R110000737 (sample SAMEA4398027) | marine metagenome | biome: Polar Biome; feature: [SRF] surface water layer (ENVO:00010504); material: water (ENVO:00002006), including particulate matter (ENVO:01000060) such as... | depth 5 m
GTTGAGGCGACTATACCGGGAGGATCTATATCTGGAGCAGCAAGCCTGTTGGCTAGCGGAAGTGTCTCAGTCTCAGCAAAAGTAGATAGATTCGCCGCTACGTCAATTGCTTGTAGCACATCTATTTCTGCTTCGGGGTTTGTTAAAAAGCATGCCTCTGCCGCTATTTCTGCTTCTGGCTCAATCTCTGTGTCTGGGAACGTTAAAAACTTTGGGGCTGCGTCCCTAACCTCCTCTGCTTCTGTTTCTGTTTCAGGTAGCGTTAAGAAGTTAGCGGCGACATCTCTCTCTGTTAGCGCTTCTACTTCTCAGGCAGGGTTGGTCAAAAAACTTGCCTCCGCATCGATGTCTAGCAGTGGTACATGTTCCGTATCTGCAAAAGTAGAGAAAAAAGCATCAGTATCATTAAACACTTCGGTATCTTTATCTGTAACCGGAGGTTTTAACATAAGCTCGGCTGTATCTTTATCAGTATCGGCAAATATAAATGTATTAGGCAAAATAGATCAATTCCCAGTTACGGAAGAATTTATTGTGTATATTAATACGTCTGATAGCTTTATTTCCAGCATAAATACAGATTTAGAGAAAGACGCTAGTATAGAAACATTTGCTACTTTCGAGGGTTAGATATGGCTAGTAATGAAATACATGTTGGTGACATTGGAACAACTTTCCAATTAACCTTTAAAGACGATGGAGCTGTTGTAGATATCAGCTCCGCAAACAATATATATATTATACTGCGAGGTCCTGATGATGTCGCGGCAACAAAGAATGCATCCTTAGTGAGCGATGGGACTGATGGTAAGGCTAAATACGTAATTGTTTCTGGTGATATCAGTATATCAGGAGCTTGGAAAATTCAAGGTAAAATAGTATTTGCTAGCACTACCTACTATAGTGATGTTCATAACTTTACAGCATATAAAAACTTAGTATAAGGGTTTTGTTAGATGACAACAGTCGCAAGCTCAATAGGAACAGATGGTAGAGATTATAGCACAATAACGGCTTGGGAGGCAGATCTTTCCGATGCTGCTACATATAGTAGTGGTGATGTAGCTCAAGGTGTGTGCTTTGCAGATAGTATCTTTAATGAGAATGTTACTATTAGCGATGCTGGCTCGCTCGCATCATCTATTGAATTGACGTCCGCTAGTACGCAGCGTCATGATGGAACCGCCGGATCTGCGGTTGTACTTAAACCATCCTCACCTTCTTCATACGCTATAGCTGTTAAGGAAAATAATACCGATATAACTTTCATAGAAATAAATGGAAACAGCTCTAACAAGCTTGGTATTCATCATGATATGAGTTTATCTGGCGGGTCGGTAAGAAATTGTCTGATACATAACTTCGGCTTAACTTCTTCAACTTCTAACCCTGTACATATTTCAAGAAACTTGAGTCTTGTTAGCTATACGAATAATTTTATTTTTAACAACACATCTCCAGCTAATTCAAATTTAATAGTCCATAGAACGGACAGTGTTGCATCTAATTTTTATAACAATACATACTATTACAATATACAGGGACTTGGAGCTGTTGGTGGATCTGGAGGGGTAGGAACAATATTTACCGCAGATGCAGACTCTTCATCCAACTTTAAGAATAACATTTTTTCTCGGATAGGGACACAAGTCTTTAGCGACTTAGCAAGCACATCTGCACATATTGAATATAACGGAGTAGAGAGTGGTCTTGGTTCACCAGCAACTAACGAAACTGTAGAAGCTACGTATACAGACCACTTTATAAGCACATCCACTACTGATCCAGATTTGCATCTAAAGACAGGAACAGCCTTTATAGATACTGGTCTTGATATAGGAACTACTCCTACGGACGTTAATATAGATATTGATGGAGGAGATAGAGACTCCTCTGCAGCTACTTGGGATCTGGGTGCCGATGAGTTTGGGTTGGTTCCAGCTTCCTCCACCTCTTCTGAGGATGCTAGCAGAAGGTTAAATTTAGCTTTCTTTGGAGTTCAGGAGTTAGGATCTTTTTCAACGGTATAAAATTTTAACTTTATATATAGAATATTTTGTGTATATGTATATGAACTACTTATTATAAAGGAAAAATACAATGGCATGGACTACCGACCTAGTTCTCTTTGTCAGAACCCTAATAGGGGACCTTGATGGTTCCAAATATGCGGATTCTAGACTGGAGCAGATAATAACAGTCGCAGCCTACAAGGTATATGACCAAGCCGATTTTGATTACACATATATAGTAGATATTGCAGAAAAGAAAATAACACCCGATCCTATTGATAACAAGGACACAAATTTTACTGTTCTTACTGCTTATCAATCTGCGTGTCTTATTGTAGGCAGCGAAGTAAAAACAGAAGCGGCGAACTCTTTATCTTTAAGAGACGGTCCGTCAGCTATAGATCTCAGAGGCGTTTCAGTAACTCTTAATACACTGTATAAAGATTTATGTCAAAAATATGAAGAGCTTTTGAATACATACAAAGCAACCAATAGTCTACATGGTCAAGCGGTCCTTGGCCCATATAGTCCCGGTAGCGCTATTACTAATCGTTCATTCCAATACGGATACGGGCGTTCAGGCTCCGTGTTTGAAAATTAATAAAGGAGATTTAAATGGCTATAGATGTAGTACAGAAAGTAGTATCTGGCGATGACCAACCAAACGGCGGTGCTGGTATTGTTAGTATAGCAGGTGCTAGAGGTTTAACAGCGGCAAACAAGATTGATTCTAATCACTCTTTGTCTCCGCCGATATCCGCTTCACTTATAGATGAAAGTATAAATGTTATGTATGACAATCTTAAAGGTAGATTTGATGATTACATGACTTATAGCACATAAGGAGAACAGACATGGCAGGAGTATCAAGTTTTGTGACTGGTAGAAAAAGTAGTATTGGCACAAGTGCGGTACAGCTAACCGCTACCTCGATTCACGCGTCAAGAGGCGTTCAGATTGTAGCGGATTCTACTAACTCGGTTAAAGTTTATGTAGGAATATCTACAGTGACGGCAGATTCAATAGATGCCACTGATGGGTTTCCTTTATCTGCTGGAGAGAGCGTAGTTATTCCGGTTATCGACCCTAGTATAATTTACGTGAGAGCCGTTAGCGGAACCACATCGAAAGTATTTTTTGTTACGGTTTAGATTATGCCAATAGTAATACCGACAGGTGTTTTTAACGTGTACAATGAGGCGGTACAGCTTTTTGAGCGTACCGTCGCGTTAGTATATCCAGAAAAAAAAGAGCAGTGCCCAAACTGTTACTTAGATACTATGGGTACACGTACTCGTTCTATTAGTATATATAAGACTGGTGGTCCTTATCCATTCTCTAGAGGTATGCCCTGTCCTTACTGTAGTGGTCTTGGTTATAAAGCTATAGAAACTCAAGAAGATATAGATGTTAGGATTTACTGGGAGCCTAAACATTGGAGAGATATTGGCTTTTCCGTTAATCTTGCTGAGGGTGCAATACAGGTAATATCAAAGATGACTTATTTGCCCAAGCTAGATAATGCAAAATATCTTATCCCTAAGTCATACGGAAATATATCTAACTACCACACCATGAAATTCACTAGAGCTAGCGTCGCTTATCCACAAGGATTCAAACAGAACCCAGAGAAGTACTCTGTGACATTTTGGGAAAGGAATGGATAATGACTATTTCTCTCAAACTCACAGATAGTATAAAATCTATAGAGAAAAAAGTATTCAAGGCTATTGTAGAGGAGGCAAACACATCTCTTTTTAAATCTACAGCTAAAATCATAGAGCCTATAAAGATGATAGTCATAAATGCTTTAGAATCTTCCCCAGAAATATCTTCTTTAAATAACGGAACTCTTAGAGCTGACTTCGGTATACCTGCGGGTAAAGATGTTACTACACCTATAGTTCGCTCTATTGCCAATTCTGTTTTTATTAGCAAGACAAAGTTTTCCGTTAGCGGTAATAAGATAAGTGGAGGAATAACGATTGGAGTGCAACCTATAAGCTATGCAAATCTGTCTGGATTGGGAATAACACCCCTAGAAAAAGGAGGCAGTTTACCTTGGCTTGATTGGTTAATAAATCTAGGTGATTCTATTATTATATCTGATTTTGGTGTAGACTATGGTCCGTTTGGCAGGAGTGGTCAGGCTCGAATGTCTGTAAAGAGCAGGCCATTTAAGGTAGATTCTAATTTTTCTGGTACTCCTGAAGATAACTTTATCACTAGATCTCTTGACAAGAGAGCTTCCGAGATTGCGTCTATTATTAAGAGGAGCTTATAATGGCTAAAGAAGACTACAAATCTTTGCGAGGTATTGAAAATACACAAGATGCAACCCTATCTAATAATCTCCTAGAAAATTTCATCACATTCTATGATTGGGGCTTTACAAATGCTGGAGCTTTTTACAATATAGAGATTCCTCAGTCTGGGATATACGGCGGAGATCTTCATAAATTAAGAGCTACAGATGACCCTAATTATAATGATGGTCAAGCTTGGGAGGGATATAGAAAGAATTGGGTTTGGGAGACTGGTGTTGTAAATTCCGAACAGCCTGTTAGAATATCAGGTGTTTTTGTCGGTGGAACATTCCGAGCAACAGGAAATATCCAGCAGCCATACCATATAAATTATCCAGACGGGAAAGTTATCTTTGACTCAGCTATATCAACAAGCACAGAAGTAAAACTAGAATACTCCCATAAATGGGTCAATGTTATTCCCGCACAGGGAGTTCCTTGGTTTAGAGAGATACAGCAAGGCTCATTCCGAGCAGATAACTCTACCTTTACTCAATTTGGATCAGGAGACTGGGCTCAGTTAGGTCAGACAAGAGTGCAGCTCCCAACTGTTGCCGTAGAGGTTGTTCCTGCCGTTAGTTTTAAAGGTAGACAATTGGGTGGTGGTCAGTGGATTAATAGTGATATACTATTCTATGTGGTTGCCGAAAATCACTGGGAATGCAATAATCTTATTGATCAAATAGCTTACCAAAATGATAGGACTATATGGCTTTTTGATACCAATAAAATTGCCGTGTCTGGAGTCTATCCTCTAAATTATAGAGGCGAAATAAATGAAAATGCTTTGCCTAGCGGTTTATATCCTCAGTTAGTAGATGAAGCTCCAAATGCCTCTGACGATTCTTATAATTTTAGATATACAAGATGTTTCATCAGCGACACAAAAGCTCAAAGCATAACACAAATATCCCCTAATTTGTACATGGGAACTATCCGATGTTCGACAGAAGTTGGGGCAATATAAGCTATTTTTTTTATTTTTTGTGTATATACTAGTAACCAAGCCAGAGGTGGATAGTAAACATATATGTTAATCAAATAGGAGATTATTATGCCTAATAATAGAATATTCTATGCTTGCCAAGCGGTATTTATCGGCAAGACAGGCCACACGCCAGCAGCACCAGATTCAGCTGGTAAATTTTTACAAGGAGTGCAATCTGTTGGTATAACTAGTAACTTCACGTTAGACCAAGCTTTTGAGTTGGGGCAGATTGAAATCTACGAAAACTCAGAAGAAGTGGCAGACATCGAAGTAACTATTGAAAAAGTTATAGATGGTAAAGCGTTGATTTATGGTCAAGCTTGTGGAGACTCAATTAAGACAAACCTAGTAGCTGCGGGCAAGAATAGATGCGATGTCTATCTTGGCGTTTATGCTGATACTGTTAGTAATACTGATAGCGCTAACGTTGGCGCTGTTGTCATGTGTTCAGGGATGTATGTTAGTTCTGTCTCTTACACTTATCCAGTTGACGGTAATGCTACAGAATCGGTATCACTTGTTGGAAACGACAAATTCTGGTCAGATAATGCTGCCGGAGTTGTCCCTAATCCGGACAATAGTTACGGTGCTAGCCCCGCTACGCCGATGGATGGTGCAGATGATTCAACTACAGGAACAGGTGCTGGAGGTACGGCAGGTAGTGGTCTTGTTAGACGCGCGAATGTTGATATTAACGGATCAACTATTCCAGCAGAAGTTTTGCAGGGTACTGCTTATAATAATGATACTAGTAAGAGCGCAGGAGCTCACATTAATAGTATTTCTGTAAGTGCTGACTTTGGTCGTGAAAGTATTATGGAACTCGGTTCATTTGGACCTTATCACAGATACGCAGGTTTCCCAATTGAGGTTACTAGTGAATTTGAAGTTACTGCCGTTAGTGGTGACTTGGTTAATGTTTCCGGTAGTGATAAGAACTTACAGGATCGTGAAGTCATTATTAAAGATGATGCCGGTACTATTATCAACCTTGGAGCTAAGAACAAATTAAGTTCTGTTTCATATTCCGGTGGTGATACTGGTGGTGGTAACGCTACTTGTAGTTACTCATATTCTACTTTCAATGACTTGTTAGTTGATGGTGGAGGAACATATTACACTAGTGGTACTTAAGCTATTTAGTGTTGCACAATAGCTATCTTTGATATATAATATATTAGGAACTAGATAGCAAGCGATTAATTTGGATGTTAGGAAGGACAGATGTCAAATATAGATATCGAAAAAAGTTTATATAGAATAATACAAGGTCGCTTGCGCTATAAGGTGCGAGACGACCTTGTTCTATATATACATGAACCTACTCCAGAGCTGATATATGAATCTTATGAAGTGTACGATGATGTTTATGATGAGTGCTACTGGAAGGGCATTTATGTTCAAGAGGAGATAATGGAGATACTAGTAGAAAACGATTACTGGTCTCCTTTTGATGATAGAGAAGCTGAGAAGCTACAAAAAGAAATAGATAATAAAAAAGTAGATGCCTTTCAAAACTTCATAAAGCAAAAAGTGCTCCATCGACTAAAGATAGAACTATACAATTTAGAAAAGCGATGGCACGAGGTTTCTATTAAGAAGAGCTCTCTAGATCATATCACATGTTCTGGATGTGCGGCGCTCGTAAGAAATTATTGGCTTATAAGCAAAACAACCTATCTAGACGGTGAACTTTATGATTGGTCAGGGTGTAACGTAACAGACGCCGCGAGCTTTAAAGTAAAAAATATAATGACCCAAGAGACTTATAGGGAAGTAGCTAGATCTGATCTATGGAGGGGGATGTGGTCTTCCGGTAAAGGTACAGATCTATTTGGCGTGCCGTTTTCAAGAATAACACAAGACCAAGCCAGACTTTGTATGTACGCAAAAATGTACGACAACGTTCATGATAGTCCAGATGCTCCATCTGATAAAGTGATAGAAGATGATACATGTTTAGATGGTTGGTTCATACTGCAGAGAAGAAAGCAGGATAAACAAAAGAAAGCTAATCAAGTAGACGGCATGATAAAGAACGATAAGATTAGAAATGCCGGAGAGATATTTGTGATGGCACAAGATGATGAAGACGTTGACCAAATATATGGTTTAAATGATGGACTCGCAAGAGGAAAGGTTAAACAAAGGGAGGCACAATTGAAACAGACTGAAGGCCAAATAAAGTTTACTGAGTTGGGCGATGTCCAGCAGGACATAAGTATTCAGCGAACACAAATGATAAGTGATAAATACAAGGGTCTTAAAGGAAACTAAAATGAACGATTATAACAGCTTGTTAAAGCAGTCTCTAGACTTGAAACAGAAAAGAGACGATAGATATAAGGAGGTTTCAAAGGATCGACTTTTTCAGATAGGAAAAAAGAAAGTGCAAACAACTATGATAGGCGCTTTGGATACTATTGAAAAAAGTTTTGGATTTTTATGGCAGACAGAGGGAGAGCTTACACAAGAACAAGTTCAACTAAAGTCTATTTTTGAGAACGCTAGGTCTGAAATTTTAGACAGAGGGAATACTCAAATAAGGAACCTTGAGGCAGAAATATCGAATTACGATATTTCTTGGAAAAGATATACAGTGAGTTTACCTATTAAAGAAAATGGAGAATAAGATGGCAGATAAGAAGGATTTAGTGGAAGTAAATTCCGAAGACCTTAACGACAATAAAGTTACGGTTTGGGTTAAACGCCCTTCAACTAAAGAGTATAAAGACTCTCAGGTTGAATATAATAGAGCTTTTCGTGAAGCTCTAGAGAGCGGAGCAATCCTCAAAAAGAAACTCGGAGAATATATGAGAGCTCAGGGACTTTGGGATGACACCAAAGATTCTGAGGAGAAGAAGCTATTGGCCGAAATTGCAAAGGAAGAGAGCAAGCTTAAAAAGGGCGGTATTTCCTTAGAGAGAGCTAAAGATATCGCTCTAAATTTGCGCAAAACGAGATCTAAGTTTAGAAATCTTATTGCAGAAAGAACTATGCTCGACTCCAATACTGTAGAAGGGCAGGCAGACAATTCTAGGTTTAATTCCTTAGTTACGTTGTGTGTTCTAAAAGAAGATAGGCGCTCGCCAGCATTTGAAGATCTCGAAAGCTATAGCGATAGCGCAGAAGAGCCTTGGGTGGCAAAGGCTGCGGGAGAACTCGCTTCTCTTATCTATGAAATTGATCCCAACTACGACAATACACTTGAGGAAAACATATTCCTTAAGTCGTATAACTTTGCTAATAAGGAAAACCAATTAGTAAACGAAGATGGACATCCTATTTTTGTAGACCAAGAAGATGAAGATGAGGAGGAGTATCTAATTGACGAAAACTTCAGATTTATTGCATACAGGACAGACGAGGGGTATAAAAACCAAGACTCTGAAGATCGCTATTTTGTTAATAAGCAAGGTCAAGAAGTCACAAAAGAAGGCAAGCCTGTTAATGATGACTTTGTGCCATTCTTAGATGATTCCGGAAAACCTGTTCCTGTGCCTAAAAAAGAAGAGACTCCTGAAGAGGCTTCTGAAGAGACCTCAGAAGAAACTGCGGAAGCTGAAGAAAAGGCACCAAAAAAACGAAGAAGACCTAAAAAGATAGAGGAAGTCTCATAATTTTGTGTATATAGGTTTGGATAGTCTTACAGGGGTAGTTATGAATACAACAGTATTGATACTGCCCCTTTTTTGTTAACTGCGCACGAGAGAAAAAATGGCATCTAAATTTGTATTAACCGCAGTATTAGCTCTGCAACCACCTAAAAATGTGAAACAGGTTGTTAATAGTATTAACTCCCAGCTTCAAGGTGTGACTGCGCCAGTTAATCTAGCCGTGAATTCTCAAGGTATAGCCAAAGCAAACGCTCAACTTAAAACTGTGTCTGCTACAGCAGCTAGCACTAGCAAGTCTTTAACCGGAGCAGCTAGGTCTGCAGATAGTTTAGGGTCTGCTCTTGGTTCGGCGGCTAGACGGTTTGCCTCTATTACGCTAGCTACAGGTTTCTTCTTAGCTATAACTAGGGCTATAGGTTCTGCGGTAGGTAGAGCTATAGAATTTGAGAAAGAGATGCTGAAGATTTCTCAGGTTACCGGAAAGACCGTTAGGCAACTTGGAGAGCTGTCAGGAGAGGTTACGAGATTGGCCACTTCACTTGGCGTTAGTTCTGAAGAGATTCTAAACTCAGCTAGAACTCTTAGTCAGGCAGGCTTTGCAGCCAAAGATGTTACTAAAGCAATTGAGATATTAGCACAAACTGATTTAGCTGCCACATTTGATAATATTAAGGATACTACTGAGGGCGCCGTAGCTATCTTGAGACAATTTAGATCAGAGGTTGTAGCTGCCGGAGGTGAGGTACAATTTTTAAGGCAGGCTATGGATGCAATCAATGCGGTATCTAAAAGCTTTGCCGTTGAATCTGCCGACCTTATATCTGTTGTCCGTAGAACTGGTGGTGTGTTTGAAGCTGCTGGTGGTAAGCTAAACGAGCTTATTGCCCTATTCACATCTGTTCGTGGTACTACCCGTGAAACTGCAGATACTATCGCTACTGGTTTTAGAACTATCTTTACTCGTATTCAGAGAACAGAAACTATTGACCAACTAAAAGAGCTCGGCATTGTTCTTCAGGATTCTACAGGTAAGTTTGTAGGTCCGCTGGAAGCTATTAAACGGCTATCTATTGGTCTCTCTTCATTAGATCCTCGCGATTTTAGATTTAATGAAATAGTTGAACAGCTTGGTGGGTTTAGGCAAATAGGTAAAGTTATTCCGCTTATCAAGCAATACCAAACATCAACACAGGCATTGGCTATCGCTAATGAGTCTTTAGGATCCACAGCGGATGACGCAGCTATTGCTCAACAGGGTCTTGGAAATCAGTTTGCTAAACTTAAAGAGAAGTTTGATGCGACTATTCGTAGTTTAACCGAAAGTGATACTTTTAGAAGTATGGCAGAATCCGCGATTCTTTTAGCAGAATCCATCCTGAGAATAGTTGAAGCTCTGGAACCTTTACTTCCCCTGTTGGCAGCTTTGTCTGCATTCAAGATGGGACAGATAGCAGTTCCTGCTCTTGGTAGATTCTCTGGCGTTGGAGGTAGAAACGAAGGTGGAAAGATACATAGGTTTGCTAGCGGCGGTTACGTTCCGGGACAGGGGAGTAGAGATACAGTTCCCGCAATGCTTACGCCCGGTGAGTTTGTAATTAAAAAATCTTCCGTTAAGAAAATTGGTGCTGAAAAACTAGCAGGTATGAATGGCTATGCTGGTGGCGGTGTTATTAAAAATTTTGGAACTGGAGTCCTTGACAAGGGAACAGATCTAGGTACAAAAACTTATACGACAACATTCCCTCTTAATAGGTTTACCGATTCCAATGTTATTAGTAAATTAAATTCCGCTGGTGCGAACTTAAAATTACCGTCTTTGCCTGAGGGGGTTTTGCCTGCAGCAATGGATCAGGTCGCAATGGAGAAGATTACTGGCTCCAATTCAATGAAACTAGCTGGAGTGGGCGCTTTGTATCCAAAGTTTGTGGAATCTATGGACCAAGGGATGTCTACTGGGCTTGACACAACTGTTACGGCTCTAGATGGCATAGCTGGGGGACTCAAAGTCCCACCGATGGACAAAGCTCAAAAAGAGGCATTTATTAAGACACTAAAGGGCAAGTACGGTCACTTATTTGAGCAGGTAATACAGAGAATGTCTGGCATTGGATTTGATGCAGGGCAGGATGCTGAGAGGCCTGTTGATCTAACGGCTGGACTGGGGAATCTTGCAGGAGTGTTTCCAGAGCTTGCAGGACTTAGTCAGATTGAGCTAAAATCTTCGCTGTCTGCAGCGAATAAAGCAAATGAGACAACTAAAATCCCGGGCCTACATCAAAAGATCATAAATTCTCAGGGTCTGATGATCAATGCTGGCGAGATCGCACAGTCGGCGGCTACCAGACTAAAAGCGGGCCAAACATTAGGTGCCGGTTCCAAAAGGGGCTCTCCGCAGAGAGCGAGGCCGCAAGGACCTAATCCTGCCGGAACATCCGATCGTTACGGCCCGGGAGGTGGAGCATTTAATCTAGGAGGTACGGTAGATCGCTATGCTAAGGGCGGCTCAGTAGATACTGTTCCTGCAATGTTAACGCCCGGTGAATATGTAATCAATAAATCATCCGCCCAGAGCATTGGGTACTCTAATCTAAATAGAATGAACAAGCACGGAGTTTCTAACTTCAATGCTGGTGGGCCTGTTCAGTATTTAGATGCCGGTAGTTCAGGTAGTGGGGTTGGATCCGGATCTATGGGTGGTGCGGGTATGAGCGCAGTCAATACCTCTATGACAGCTCTAGCCGAAGCCGCCACTAAAGTTTCTTTGCAGCTTGAAACACTTAAGGTTGTATTTACTTCTGTTGCCGATGATTTTGCTCCACTTCAGACGGCTATTATGGATGCTGCCCAAGGAATTTCTATTACTGATGACATGATGAAAAACTC
>TARA_R110000737_G_scaffold151989_3_pt1 | contig 11785 bp, 11 predicted proteins | sample TARA_R110000737 | Tara Oceans TARA_R110000737 (sample SAMEA4398027) | marine metagenome | biome: Polar Biome; feature: [SRF] surface water layer (ENVO:00010504); material: water (ENVO:00002006), including particulate matter (ENVO:01000060) such as... | depth 5 m
TTCAGCATCACTTAAAATTTATGATGTGTGGTGTGAATTTGAAATGGACAGATCTACATTTACTATTGAAGAATTAGTATTTTCAGCAATCAATCATGATCTAGGAAAAATGGGAGATGAAAATAATGAATCCTATATCCCCCAGACAGATAAATGGAGACGTGATAAGTTAGGAGAAGATTACATGTTTAATTCTAAAGTCCATTTTGCATCAGTCCCAGATAGAGGTTTATATCTTTTACAATCCCACGGTGTAACGTATACATTTAATGAGATGTTAGCTATTCAAACGCATGATGGATTATACGATGAAGCTAATACCAAATACCTAAAGGCGTATATGCCCGAACAGAAACCACGTACATCTTTACCTTTTATACTACATCAAGCAGATTTGATGTCCGCTCGTATTGAATTTGAGCGTGAATGGTTACCAAAATTAAGAGGAGAAAATAAATCCGTGGAGAAGCAAAAAGGAAATTATACATTGGGGACAACACCAAATTCATCAAAGAAATTATCTACTAAAGTTAAGGCTTTAAGTTCAATAAAAAGTGATGGATTAAAAAATATGTTAGATAGCTTATGATACTATTAATAATTGTTACTTGTGCATTATCCGTTATAGTTGTAATTCTCGGATTTACAACATTTAATCTAATGAAAAAACAAGAAAGATCCGAAGATATTCTTTTAGGTTATATGGAGTATTTAGATAAATTTTCTAGAATAATTGAAGTTTCTAATAAAAAATTAAAAGATGTAGATAATAGGGGAATATTTGAAAAAGATGAAGATGTAGGAATTATATTTTCTTCAATTTTAAAAATTCAAGAAATATTAAATGAGTTTACCGTTAAAAAGATTAAATAATATGCCTCTACCTCCGGTTAAAAAAAAAAGACGTAAAAAAAGTAAAAATTATTTCACTCAAGAAACAGAAGATGCTATTGTTTTATACAATAACACTTCTGATTTTGAGTTAAGAAGTAAGATATATGAGGATAAAATCCATTATCCATTTTTTAAACTTACTCAAAATATAATCCATACCTTTAAGTTTTACCATACTGAAGTTGATAATTTAGAGCATTTACAACATGAAATAATTGTATTTTTATTATCAAAGATACATTTATTTGATCCTTCTCGTGGTGCTAAAGCTTATTCCTATTTTGGTACAATTGTAAAAAGATGGTGCATATTATATAATGATAAAAATTACAAAAAGAAAATAGCTACGGTTCCTGCAGGAGAACTAGAAAAAGATGACTCACATTCATATAATTTAGAAACTTCTAACCCAAATGAACGATTATCACTATTTATGGATGAATATGTAGAACATGTTTCTAAAAACGTATTTATTTTATTCCCAAAACCCTTTGATACTCGCATAGCTGATTCTATTTTAGAATTATTTAGAAAAAGAGAAAGTATTGATGTTTTTAATAAAAAAGCACTTTATATTTACATACATGAAATGATCCCAGAGGTGAAAACCCCAAAAATTACTAAAATAGCTAAACAGTTATATGTTATATTTAAAAAGCATTACGTGTTTTATTTAGAGAATGGGTATACTAATTTCTAATTTTTATAATTTTTCATATTTATACCTAAATAAAACATATGGGGAATTTAGAATCAAAAGTTTTTGGTAAAAAGAAGTTTTCTGATATCTTAAAAGAAATATACGATAACCAAAAGAAAAAAGAAACACAAATCACAGCTTTAATTGGTGAATTAAAACCTCTTATTAGTGATATTGGTGATGCTACTTTAATAGTACCTCTTATTAAAGAGTATATGGAATTAGGTATTAAAAATGATGAGCAGTTAGTAAAAATGGCTACCATTGTTCAACGTGCACTATCTTCCACTAAATCAGAAGAAGAAGGGTTTGGTATGACAGAAGAAGAAAAACAACAACTCCTAAATGAAGTAGAAAAGTTTAAACCAAAAGGGTAATGGCTATTTTTGAACAAGGTATTAAGAGAAGAAATAATCGTTCTAATTTTCAAAAATTAAAGAAGAATGGTATGCTTAATTATACTTTAACTCCCGTAAGAGTTACTGATATAATTTTAGATGAAAAACATAGTAGCTTTTCTAATTGGAGTGATGTTGGTGTAGTTTTCTTTGAATATGTAGATGATACTATCGCTGTAGGTTCAACAAAAGCATATCCTATATTTTCACAACAACAAACCCCTCCCTTAATAAATGAAATAGTTTTTATTATTTCAATGCCTAATAATTTAGATTATGATAGTGGTGAAGTATCTTTAAGATTCTATTATTTTAGTCCTGTTGGAGTTCATAATACTGGTCCCAATAATAATATACAACCTGATTCTCTTCCATTTTCACAATTTTTTCAAAATGAACAAAACAAGGCTAATTATAAAGATACAGGGGGCAACAATGTAGATGAGGGAGAATCCTCCGAACCCGTAATAAATTTTAATAGTTTAAATTCGAATGAAAATTCTCAAAATACTTTTATCGAAAAATCCAACATTTATCCTCTATTACCTTTTATGGGTGATTATATAATAGAAGGAAGATTTGGTCAAAGTATTAGATTGGGTAGTACAGCAAAATCTAAAAGTGAACAAAAAAACAATTGGTCAAAAAGTGGTGATAATGGAGATCCTATTATGATCCTAAGAAATGGTCAATCCCCATTAACCTCAGGGCCTGGGTGGATTCCTACAACAGAAAATATTAAAGATGATTTATCTTCTATATATTTAACATCTACCCAAAAACTTAATTTTAGTTTAGCAAATGAAAATTTTGTTTCGTATGTTAGTTCCAATTTCCCTTCACCTATATTACCTTCAAATTATAATAAACCACAAATAATTTTAAACTCTGATAGAATAGTTTTAAATGCTAAAAAAGATAGTGTTTTAATTAGTGGTGAACAGTCTGTATTAATTTCATCAAATCAAAGTCTAAATTTAGAAGCTAAAAGTACTCACATAGTTAGTACAAATATTAAATTAGGTTCAAGTGATGATGGACAGTTAGAACCTGTTTTAAAAGGTGATACAACAGTAGAATATTTAAAAATAATTGTCCAAGAAATTGCTAATTTAGCAACAGCTCTTAAAACTATCCAAGTCTACTCAGGACCAAATGTTGAAGGTGTACCTGACGCTGCAATACAAGGTCCTGCAAAGTTAGCTGCTTTAAATTTAGAAGAAGTATTAGGACAACTTGATAGTATTAAATCAAATTTTGTAAAAACTACATAATATGGCTGCATATCCTCCAAATATCCCATCCCCAATTTCGGCCCCACCTTCTAGAATTCCCACTCTTTTAGGTAACTATGTTAGTTTAGAGGAAATGCCTTTTAGTTTAAAAAAATTAATATTAAATACTGAAAAAATTGTTGTATTAAGAGAATCCTCAACTACAGATAAAATTACTGGAGACTATGGAGGAGGAAGAACCACAGGTACTATGTGGTATAAGGGTGAAGTAATAGGTTTTACTGTTGAAGATGCTATTAGAGAAGAAAAAATTATGCATGTAACTGCTATACCTGATACTACTCCTCCATCTTTAGCAGGCCTATTAGAAGATGAACTCCCAGAGGAATATTACCAAGATCCAGCTGCACTCCCTCCTTCTATATACAACTTAGAATTAGCAGGAACAAATAGTGATTTTATTGGTAAAACCCTTGTTAACGGGGAAGGTTTAATAATAAGTTCAAAAAATGATCCTGGTTCAAGAACCATATACACAGAAGACGTGAATGCACAACCAGGATTTTCACCAAGAGTTGTAGGGGGAAGAGAAATTGCTTTTGATGGAGTTTTTGTTCATCATGGTGGCAGTGAAAATGCTTCTTCAGGTTGTCTTATATTTGGAACTCAAAGAAAAGGGGATGGAAAAGTTTCTAGTTCTCCTAAAGAAGTTATTGCTTTAAATAAATATCTTCAAAACGAGGGAGTAGTAGGAAAAGGTAAAGTAGAAAATTTAGTAATATTAGATTTAAATAAAATCCCTAAAGATATACCCCGAATTGGTGGAGAAATTATAGATGGTACAACAGGTCGCCCTGTTCCTGGAACTGAAATCAATATTGAATTAGAAGTTTTATCTTCTCAAGAAGTACTTAAAAAAATAACTCCTACCCAAGAAAATAAAATAATCCCCCCTGTGTCTGAAGGAGAATATATAAAAGAACAAACAGAGGGTATGAGTAAAAAAGAAGCAAGAAAATATGTAAAAAAAGTCCAAAAATTTGGAGCTGGTAATGAACCTATATCAAAACTCAAATTAAATGAGGCTTTTCGTGGTATTCTTAATAAAATAAATCCTTTCGATTAAAAATAAGATAATGGCTAATACTCCCAAATATATTTATTCTGATGGTACCACAATAACTTTTGGTATAAATGGACCTGAAAAGTATGCTATAATCACATATGGTTCATCATTTGGTGAAGGCGGATTCCAAATTACTAAAGGGAATACTTTTCAAGGTATAGGATCATTCTCTGCAAATTTTGAAATTTTAGCAGAAGAACAAATTATTGGGTATAATAATAGTAGGGCAGGTAGTGGGCTTACCCCTGTAACTTTAGTTGGGGTAGATTCCCCACCTGAAGTAACACCTCCTCTACCCCCAACTTCTCCTTTACCTTTAAACCCATCACTAGGAGAAAAAGAAGATCCTCAAGTACCAATTATATCTGATAATCAAGGAAAATTTTTAGTAAATAGTAGTTCTTTATCTATAGAAGAAATGGTTAAAGCATCTACCCCATCCCCACTTCTTAGTAAAGTCCAAATAAAAAAGGAGGGTTATGAAACAATTAATGTTCCAACCCAAAAAGGTGATGGGAGTTATAAAGAAGATTTAGGGATAATTAAGCTAACTCCTATACAACAACAACTAGAATTAGATAAATTAAAACTGTCACAACTTTCTATTCCCGAAATAGAATTTATGTCATTAGACAAAAAGGATTGGAAATATTTTTTACAAGATCAACTTGATACTCAAATAATTAATATTAAAAAAACTTTAATTCCTGTGGTCATAGGTATGATAGCTACTTTTGGCATAGCTAAAGCTACTGAAATGATAGGGGAAAAATTAGATGATATAAAATCATGTCCTAATCAAGATAAAATAAAAGAGATTATTAAACGTAAAAATAAATTAGTAAAAGTACTAAATAGTATTTTACAATTAGTAGAAAAAACCTTAGTAGCTGCAGGTATCACTCAAGGGGTCATTTCAGCACTTGATATAGCCGTTAAACTTCTTAAAAATACCCCTATACCACCACCTATTGATCCAACAGGGATAATTAATCAGCAAAAAAATATTAATACACCTAAAATAGAAAAGATTTTAGAGTTAACAAAAAAGATAAGCTCATCTACTTTATCTGTTTTAGTTGTACTACGTCAAAATTTAGTACTAGTTCTTGATTTACTTAAAATGTTAGACGGATTAATTCAAGATTGTTCTCCTGATGCTGAACAAGAACAAGTAGCATTTGAATTAACAGAATTAACCAGAGAAAACTCAAATCAATTATCCCCAATAGTAATTAATGCTAATGGTTTTGAAATGGGCGTGGAAACTGAAAAAAATGGTGGTACATTAAAACGTAGAAGAGCCATAGCTAAAAATAAACAAGGAATTGTAATGTTAAAAGGAGAATACTCATTTAGCTCTATTGATCAAATATTAATAGATGAATTAGTATTTTATATACAAACAAACGATTTAAAAGCAGATTAACCCCATATTTATAAACATATATGAAAACAACACAATTAAAAAATCTAATTAAAGAAGCAGTAAAAGAAGCAATTCAAGATGAATTGAAGGATATTTTATTGGAGGCAGTAAAATCCCCACAACCTACAGTTATAAGGGAATCTTTCCAACCTCCATTACCTCAAACTTCCCCTACCCCAACACCGATGGAGCCTACTATGGATACTAGAAAAAAATATATGGATGTTTTAGGAGAAACAGCGTTAAATTTTAATTCAAGTGATGCTTCTTCTTTTAATCCTCAAGGAGTAGATCCTGTAAATGGAAATTTAGGAGAAGGAAGTGTTAAAATGGATACTATTATGGGACTTTTAAATACTAAATAATGCCTTTTGACCCTATAAATATCAACCCAGATGATTTAAATCCTAATATTGCTATTGGGGTCAATTTACCGTTAAACGGTCCTGGAGTATTTACTTCAACATTTACAACAAAAGAAGCTAAAAAGAATAATTTAATAAATTTTTTCCTAACAAATCCTGGAGAGATACCATTAAATCCTCAATTTGGTGCGGGGTTGAAAATTTATTTATTTGAACAATCTAATGAACCTACTTTTGAAGATTTAAAAAGTTTTATCAAACAAAAATTAGATTATTACTTTCCATCAATTAAAATTTTAAATTTAGATGTTTTATCACCCGATGGTAGGCCTAATGATATTACAATTTCTTTAAATTATTCTATTGATGAAAATATTACTGATAATATAACTTTACAATTTTAAAAAATGCCTGAAATAAATAGAGACATAAAATACTTAAATAGAGATTTTAGTGATTTTAGATCACGTTTAATAAACTATACACAAACCTACTTCCCAGACACTTATAAAGACTTTTCTGCGGCTTCCCCAGGTATGATGTTTATAGAACAAGCATCATATGTAGGAGATGTTTTAAGTTTTTATTTAGATAACCAATTCCAAGAAAATTTTACTCAATATGCAGTTCAAACAAATAATGTTTTTGAATTATCTTATATGTTTGGGTATAGACCTAAAACAACAAATGTTTCTCAAACAACTATGGAGATTTTCCAACAAGTTCCTGCTATAAACATAAGTGGAGATTATTTTCCTGATTATAATTATACTTTAATTATTCCTGGAAATACAACTCTTACTTCTGCTAATAGTGTTGATTTTTTAATGGAAGATAAAATAGACTTTTCAGTATCTAGTTCTCAAGATGCAACAGAAGTTAATATTTATCAAACTGCAGGAGGCATACCACAATTTTACTTATTAAAAAAGACAAGAAGAGCTGTATCTTCAACTATTAACACTCAAACTTTTTCATTTACTAATCCCCTCCCATTCCAAACAGTTAATTTAACAGAGTCTAACATAGTTAAAATATTAGATATAACTGATTCTGATGGTAACAAATGGGATGAAGTAGATTATTTAGGTCAAGAAACAATATTAGATACTATTAAAAATACTAATGTTAATGATCCTAATAGTGGAAAAGATGTTCCATATCTTTTAAAATTAAAACAATGCCCTCGAAGATTTGTTACTAGATTTACATCTTTAACTAATTTACAAATACAATTTGGTGTTGGTTCCCCTAGTGATACAACTGAAGAAATAATTCCTAATCCTAATAATGTTGGAATAGGTTTACCATTTAAAAAAGATAAACTAACAGCTGCTTATTCACCAACTAATTTTTTATATACTGGGACTTATGGAGTAGCTCCCTCGGATACAACTTTAACTGTAAGATATCTAACAGGAGGAGGCACAGATTCTAATACTCCTGCTAATACTATTAGTTCAATTTCAGCTAATAATGTACTATTTTCAAATAATAGTGCCTTAAATTCAACAACAGCAGACTTTATTTTTAACTCTCTTTCAGTTAATAATCCTGAACCCGCTACAGGAGGTAAAGGTGGGGATACTATTCAAGAAATAAGACAAAATACAATATCATCTACATTTGCACAAAAGAGATCAGTAACAGCTGATGATTATTTAATACGATCTTTAAGCATGCCTTCAGATTTTGGTTCTATAACTAAAGCTTGTATAGAAAAACCACAACTAACAGATTCACAAATATCAACTATTGAAACCTTATCTTTATATGTTTTATCTCAAAACAGTGTAGGTCAATTAGATTATGCTAGTAATACTTTAAAAGATAATTTAAGAACATATTTATCTCAACAAAGAATGATAGGAGATAGTATTGAAATTAGAGATGCTTATATTATTAATATTTCTGTAGAATTTGAAGTTGTTGTATTGCCTAACTTTAACAATAGTGAAGTTTTAATAAACTGTATTCAATCATTAAAAGATTATTTTACTTTAGATAAATGGCAATTAAAACAACCTATTTTAACAAAAGAACTTTTTATATCTTTAGATAAAATAAAAGGAGTTCAAACTATTAAAAATGTTATTATTAATAATAAAGTTGGAGGTAATTATTCACAATATGCATATGATATAGATGGTGCAACTCAAAACCAAGTTATTTACCCATCAATGGATCCTAGTATATTTGAAGTTAGATTTCCTGACCAAGATATTAAAGGTAGGGTAGTTCCTTTATAATTGTATATTTATAATAAAAGTACTATAAATGGCTATCTATAAAATATTCCCTACTAAGGACACTACCCTATATTCAGAATACCTTTCTATGAATACTGGATTGGATGCTATTTTAGAAGCATCTAATGTTAAGACTATAGAAAACATCCCAGTAGTATCTAGATACTTAATTGAATTTGACACTCCCGAAATTGAAGATGTTATTACTAACAAAATTTCAGGAAGTATCTTTGATGTATTTCTAAGAAATTCCATTTCTACCGCTCAAGGTATAAATGCTGATATAGATTTAGAAATATTCGCACTTGCTCAATCTTGGAATAATGGAACAGGTCATTATTTAGATGCTCCCATTGTAACAGATGGAGCTTCATGGTCATACAGAGATTTTCTTTCTGGGTCGGCTTGGACAATGACTGGATCATTTCCTGAAGGAGCAGGTAGTGGGATTTATGGTTATGGAGGAGATTTTGATTCAACATATACCTCTCTAGGTGGTGGTGCTTGGTTTACCTCTTCAGCTTTAATTCCTCAAATAACTGAATCTTTTGGGTTAAGATCTAATAAAGATCTAGAATTAAATGTTAAAGGATTAGTTAATTTATGGTATAGTGGATCTATTCCTAACTACGGATTTTTAACAAAGTTAAGTTCAAGTTTTGAATTTCATCCTAGTAGTAGTGTTCAACCTGTTTTAAAATATTATAGTGTAGATACAAATACTATTTACCCACCTCAATTAGAATTTAGATGGAGAGATTATTCCCAATATGATCCACTTAGTATTGTAACAACAACCCAACTTAAGCTTTCATTAGACGATAATCCGGGTGAATTTCACCCTAGTAGTGTAAATAGATTTTACATAAATGTAAGTCCTTTATATCCTACTCGAACATATAAAACTAGTTCTCTTTTTACAGATACAAATTATCTACCAACGTCTTCATTCTATGCAGTAAAAGACTTGTCTACTAATGAATTTGTTATTAACTTCGACGATCAATATACTCAAATTAGTTCCGATGAAAGAGGAAATTATTTTGATGTATATATGAGTGGTTTAGAACCCGAAAGATATTATAAGATTTTAGTTAAAACTAACATAAATGGTTCGGTTTTAATACTTGATGATGATTATTATTTTAAAGTTATTAATGGATGAGTGAAAATATAGAATTTAACAAACAAGTATTTGGAAAAAATGCATATAAAAAAGTTATAGATACTTCTTTTAAACAGTTAGGAGTTAAACCCCTTGCAGAGATAATTGAAGACCAACCTACAGTAAATGATTTTTTTAGAATGTATAATGATATGTTTTATGATATATCTGAAACTGGTAATGTTAATTCACATGAATTTTTAATAAAAAAAAGTAGTGAGTATATAGGATTTGAAGAAAATAATGAAATTATAGCAGCATTGCAAAATGAAATATCTCAATTAAGAACTGAATTGTTAGATACCCAAAGACAGTTAGTAGAACTTCCAACCATTAATAACTCCCCAGAAAATGGATTTTTAACTAGCACAGGTGCTTCGGGTGTTGGATCTGGTGCAAATGTAAATTCTACAACAGGGGGTGGTGGTTCAAGTGGAGGAGGTGGATATTAAATTTTTTAACTAAATATGGCAGAAGTTACTTTATTACCAAATGAGGGTCAAACCCAACCATCCTATTCTACCCAACAAAGTAGTTTAATAGGACAATTTGATATATCTACTACTTTAAATTCTAATAGTTATATAGAATTTTATGTTTTAAATAATAATTATAATGTTTTAGAATCTAATAATTTTTATAGTTCTTATAGAATTGAAAATGATGGTCAATCTGCTTTAACTAACCAAGGTTCGACTATTATAGTAGACCCTGTAAATGATTTAAATGATTTAGATTACACCGTAGGTGAGTATTTAGCTTGTTATAAATTTTATAATAGAGAAATTGGAATCAATGGTGAACAACTCTACATATCAGAACTATCCTCAGATAGAACTGAAATTAGATTAGATAGTACTACATTAGATTTAGTTTCTTTAACTGAACAAACATTAAATTTTATAAATAGGAGAGAGGAAAGTGAATATTTTGTAGATTTTTATTTAAATTTTGGAAATAATAATATTTTCTTAGCTAATAATATTGTTTTTGATAATGATAATGTAGATAATCCAACAGTATTAATTAAACTTTATGAACCTTTACCTGAATCTTATGGTATAGATGATATTTTAAGTATTGTAACTTCTTTTGAAGAACCGAAAGTTTACAAAGTAGTTTTTGATGATCCTATATTTCCCGAACCAACTTTTCCTTTTTTAAAAGGACCTAATTTTAATATTGAATTAAAAGATCAAGTTAATAATTCTTCTTTATCTCTATCATATGAAGATTTAATAAAAACCCCTCTATCAAGTTCAAAAAACCAAATTAATCGTTTTCTTAAAGAAAAAGAAATACAGATAAATGTTGATTATACAAACTTTTCAAATTATATCCATTTTAGTTCGGCACAAACACGTTTAGAAAATTTTTATTATAAAGTAAACCTTCTTGAACAATATTCTTCATCATTATCAGTATTAGATACAACCACTAGCTCTACTCTTACATTAAGTGGAAGTAAAGCAACGTTCCAATCAAAAATTGATGAAATTATAAATAATTTTGATGGGTATGATTCATTTTTATATTATGAAAGTAGTTCATTTGCTTACCCAAAAACAACAACTACCCCACCTTACAATTTAGCCCCAGTAGATAGTACTGATGTGCTAACATGGTTAGGAAGTGATAATCCTAGTAATGTATATTATGGAGGTAGAGTTTTATCATCATCCCTATTTGATGAAAATAACCAAAATAGTTTATTTTTTGCAATTCCTGAATATTTAAGAGAAGATCCTAGTAATGATCCTTATAAGTTATTTGTTGACATGGTAGCTCAACATTACGATAATATTTGGATTTATTATAGAGATGTTTCTCAAAAGTACAATGCTGATAACCGTTTAAAACAGGGTATATCTAAAGATATAGTTGCAGATGCTATTAAAGATTTTGGGCTTAAATTATATCAAAATAATTTTTCTAACGAGGATTTATATACTGCATTTTTAGGGTTAACTCCTAATGGTGGTTTATTTCCATTCCCTAATATGACCGGATCTTTATATGTTTCGGGATCGGAATTTGTAGATCAATTTATATCTGCCTCTAATGATGTTATACCGTTAGATGACGTAAATAAATCGTTATATAAACGAATATATCATAACATACCATACCTATTAAAATCAAAAGGTACTTTACCTGGTTTACGTGCTCTTATAACTTCTTATGGTATCCCTGATACTATATTAAGAATAAATGAATTTGGGGG
>TARA_R110000737_G_scaffold98471_1_pt1 | contig 11772 bp, 11 predicted proteins | sample TARA_R110000737 | Tara Oceans TARA_R110000737 (sample SAMEA4398027) | marine metagenome | biome: Polar Biome; feature: [SRF] surface water layer (ENVO:00010504); material: water (ENVO:00002006), including particulate matter (ENVO:01000060) such as... | depth 5 m
ACAACGTCCAAAAAATAACTTTATTAGATTTTAGTTAAATTTTCTTTCTAACTCTCTTTTTTATTTTTTATTATATTTATCAGCCATAATACTATTCATAGTACCTAATACAGTTTTATCAGGTGCTGGTCTAAATCCGCCTTGATTTTTATTGGCATTAGTATCTACTACTGATCCCCCTTCTCTTTTAATTGAGTTGTGAGGACTTATAGAGTTGCTTGCTGAGTTTGATTCTGGTTTATCCATGATTTTTAAGTTTTTCTTTTAACCATTCATAATCAGGATGGTTTTTTGTTGCTAATAATTTAAATGATATTTCATCTGCTAATTTAGACTTTTCAGTTTTAGGATTTATATGATCTTCAAACTTTCTGTTTCTGTTATATTGATCTGCTAACCAAGTTTTACCTCTTAAGTATTTATTTAGTAGTTTCACTATTTATAAAATACTGATCCAACTACTTGATTAGCTGCTATTGCTGTTGCATCTGCTATAGTAGCTACTCCTGTAATATTTAAACCTAGCCCTAATTCTATTTTAATAGGTATAGGCAAGAAGAAATTATTTACACCACTTGAACCTGCACCTGCTGCTGCTGCAGCTGGTATGCAAAATGTTGCTATAGGTGTATCAGCATCTACTGGAACTGAAGCTTTATCAAATACTCTTATAAAAGCAGCTGATGTGCCTGTATTAGTTAATGATATACCATAGAATGAACCTCTACCTTTTTTTAAAAAATTTAAATTAGTAGTAGCATCTGATATTATCATTTTATTTTCTACTACACCAAATCCATATTGGTTTGGTCCTTCCATACCCTTTGGGTATACACTGTTTAATCCTGTTATTATTGCCATGTTTTTTTCTTTTATTTTATTTTATAATGAATAACCACTTGCATTTAATGCAACTTTAACTTGACCGTAGTAATATGAAGTAGTTGAATTATTAACTAATGTACTAGTATATGTTATATATTTTGGGGCTCCTGATGACTCTGGATATAATGTTTGTGTTGTTATATTATATGCAGTAGCGTCTGGTGTATATATAAATCCATTTGCAGTTACACCTCCAGTTGCATTTAAACCAACATCAGATAATAAAGGGCTTATTTGTTCTCCATATGATGAACTACCAGTGTAATTAATAGGGAAGAATATTGCTCTATATACATCATTTGTTCCTGCTGCAGCTACTATATTAGAAATATAACTCTTAACAGTAGTTACATCATCTGTTATATTAGTTACTGTAGTAGTAGCTCTATCTGCCCATGTACCAGCACCACTTCCTGCCATGCTATAATTACTTGTTTCATCACCAAAACAAAGATATTGAACTCTATCAGCACCTGGATAATATGTTAAATAATTAGTTCCATCTGCTGGAGTCCCATTTTCACCTCCAGCTGCGAATTCTATTTGTCTTTCTGAATTTTGATGACTCCAAATAACATGTGTATTATATTGATCACGCCCATTTGTTGCAGGGTTATTATTACCTGAAGCTTCTGTACCTCCAGTTGCATAGAAATCTTGAAAAAGGTTTCTAAAGTTATTTGCATCAGCATATTCAGTAGCCATTACAGCACTTGTTACTTCAAATTTTACTATATCATTTTGTAAGAGTGTGTGTGGATTAGATAATGTGCAGGAACCTTGTCCTACTGGTAATGCACCACTACCGGGAGATGCACTAACTGTTGCTACAGTTGTATTTGCAGGCACTCTTGCAGCTGCAGCACCAACACCAACAACACTCATTCCAACTCTTACGCAATAAAATGCTTTTGCTGTTTCACCATTTGGTGTATTAACTCTACCACTAAAATTATTTTGTAATGGTAAAGTTGAAGGTCCAAACGGAAGAGTGGTTGTACCTGATCCAAGATTAGTTCTAGTTAATCTAACATATACTTCAGGAACGCTAGATATTGCTGCCATTTTTCTTATTTCACTTTGCATTGATCCTGAAGTATCACTCCAAAATTGAAAGTATGTATTTGGTGTAACTGTAAGTCCTGCAATAGTAAAAGTTTGTGTATCAGAATTAGTTCCATCAGTAACAGTTAATGTAACTGGGAAGCTACCTCCAGTAACAGGGTAAGTACCTGTTAATGTTCCTGTACAATCACCGTTATTAGTAAAAGTTAACCATGCTGGTAAACTTGGTGTAGTAAATACTAAGCTTGCACAAGGTGTATCCGCATCTGCTACAGTCCAACTATAAGTCCAAACATCACCTCCTGTTAAATTAGGATATGTATTTGCAGTTACTGGATCAGTACTTGTCCATATTGGTGGATCAGGAGTAGCAGTTACATTTATAGTTTGAGTAGCTATATTACTATCACAGTAACCATCATTTACAATCCAAGTAAATGTAGTAATACCAAAAAAACCAGCTGCATATGTATATACCCAACCACCTGTAGCAGTATCATAGTATAATGAACCTTCACCTGCTGGTATATCTGTAACTAGAGTATATGTTAAACCATAACTTCCATAACCATCATCAACTACTAATGATGAACCAGTAGTAGATGTGTTTTCAGGAATTATAGTAGTTTGACCACTAGCTACAGGGCATGCATTTCCACCAGGTTGTATTTTACAACAAGCATCCCAATATATCATGTTATTAGTAGAACCCGGTATATCATAATTTATATAATTCATTTTAATTGATTCACCAAATAGAAGAGTTGAAGTAGGATAACCATTATTTAAACCTGGAGTCCATGTAACTGCATTATCAAATAAATTACCTATTACACCCCAACCATCAGGAAATCTAATAACATTATCTGCTAAAAGAGATCCGGGTTTAATATTTTTTGCAATTACACAACCTTCTACACCGTCAGTTAAATTAACCATACCTTGTATATTAATATATGGTATAGTTGTATCATCTAATTCTACATATGCATTTAAAAATGTTTGTGTCCAATCAGCTGTTGTGCTCATTGGTAATGTATCAAAACCTGTAGCAGGTATAATTGTTGACGCATCTCTAAATTTAACTTCACCTCCAGCTCCTGGATCTCTTACTAATATTTCAGTAAGAGTATCATCTTGATCTACAGTTACAATTTTTAACTTACCACCTATAGTTATAGTATCTCCTATTGCATTTTGAGTAATTATAGAATCTTTAACAGTATCCCAAGAACAGCTTCCTTCTGGATTAGTATAGACAGGTACATATCCTAAATTACCTGACCCAACTTGAGTTCTAGTTAAGTTTTCTGTTATCTCACATACAAGATCACCAAATTTAATTACAAAAGGTTCCATTGTAGGATTATAAGAAGCTCCAGTATTTAATCTACTGCTTTGATAAAGTTTACCAAATTCAAAATGATCTCTCATTTTGTCAAGCTTAAGTTTCTTTTTGTTTCTTTTTAGTAGGCCTAAGACCTCTTGTATATAAATACTCATATTATTTTGTTTTATGCAAAGATACTAATTTATTTTTATTTATTTTATGTAGCTCGTACACCCGTCCACCTTAAATCAACTCTTGCTTGAGCACTTGCAGTACCCGCAGTAGTTTGTCTTACAGAAAAGAAAAGTGATTCAGTACCATCAAAATTCATGTCAGCATTATTTAAAGTAAAACTTTTACATACAGGTAATCCACTACCTATTGTATTAATACTTGCAGTAGCAACGAATTCAACATTATCAGCACCACATGGATCCCATCTATAAAGGTCTACAATATAAGTTTGTTCTTGATTACCTGTCATTGTTAAATGAGCTTTACATAAATAAGATACTGCTGCTGTAGCTTCACAATTATCAGATTCATCTTTAGCATTACCATATACTGTACATCCAAATCTAGCAGCATCAGTCCAAAGCGTTGGATCATTTACATCTACAAAAACAGCACTGTTATGATTACTTTGAGTAAGGAAAGAACCAAGTAATAGATTAGTAAATCCGTAGTAACCTGATGACATATCAAGTGCTCGTACATTAAACTCAAAATCTGTAACCCAAGATGATGGGACTACACTACCAGCTCCAGGAGAAGTCCAGTTTCCTTGTCCATTTAACCAAACTTTATCACTATTACCTGAACCATCTGGTACATATCCTACATTAGAGCCACCATCATATGCAAATGTATCTACTGTTACAGCACCAACTGCATTGGTGTTAACAGTCATATTTTCACCTGTAGAATCAACACCGTCAGTTGAACTAATAGATGTTACTGCACCACCACCACCTGTTCCATTAGTTATTGTTGTAATTTGCCCTTGAGCATTTACAGTAACATTTGAATTAGTATAAGATCCAGGTACTACTCCACTTGGAACAATTGTAATTCCCATAGTACTTACAGTCCCGGCAGTTGTTATGCTAGTTCTTAAACCTCCTGGTAGATTAGTTCCTTGAATAGACAGAGTGTCTCCAGTAACTATAACATTAGAACCAACATTAGCAGTTGTAGTCCATGATACTGAGGATCCAGGGTTTTGCCATGTACCATCAGCTCTTAAGAAAGTTTCTGTTTGTGATGATGCAACAGAAGAAGGAACATATCCTACAAAATTAGATCCACTAAACTTATTGTTTTGAAGATTTAATGTAGTACCAGTAATTGAAGCTAACATTGGAGTAACACTATTAAATCCTAAAGTTTGACTTACGGATTGAATACCAGCAGATACAGCTAAGTTTGATAATTGTACTTTATATACATTATCATCTGAAGCATCTGAAACTAAAACATAATCTCTATTTTCTGTTGCTGCTAAAGTTGGTGCAGTAAGTATAATATTGTCTATACCTAAATAATCTACTTCTATTTGATCTGGTACTGCAGCTAAATTTAAAGTTAAACCTGGACCAGCAGCAAGAATATCATCTATTGCCCCAGGAGATATAGCTGTAATTTGCCCTTGCATATTAACACTTATATTTGGCATCGTATAAGATGCTGAAAATGGTAATTGATTATCTAATGAAATAGTAACAGTATCAGGATTACTCCCTACAGTACTAATTCCTGTTCCACCTTCTAGACTAACAACGTTATTATCTGTTATAATACTGCTAAAACCACTATCAGCTGCTAGATTCCATTGTGACATGCTTCCACCATTGCTATCAGTCCATGGAACATAAACAGCTAACTGTTCAGTTCCTGTAGCCATATGTACACCATACGTTCTAAGCTCTACTTCTGGTGTTTGTGCATCTATTGATTTAGTTATTGCTGAACCTAGCATAGCACCACCTCTTGCGGTAGTAGTCATTAGGTTTAAGTTGAAATCTATTATATCACCTGCAACACCTGTTGTAGTAATTCCAGTTCCTCCTTGGAAATTTAATAAATCACCATTTAGAATTGATTGGCTTACCCCAGCATCTGCAGTAATATTAAATGATGTCATTCCTGTTGAACCACCTACTGCTGCCCATGCTCCATCACCTCTTAGGAATGTTTCAACAGTACCTCCTCTTGGAACATGTCCTACATTGTTTCCTCCCATATAAGCATTAGAAGTTACTATTACAGCTCCTGATGTTGGAGCAATATTTAAAGGAGTATTGATTCCTGTTGAAACTCCTGGAGTTCCTTGCGTTACAGTTGTAACACCACCATTATCAGTCCAAGGTACATTAACAACTAGTTGTTGTGCACTATTAAACTGAATACCGTATGTTTTGCCATCTACTGCAGTTACAGACTGAGCTGGAACTACTTGAACTGTATCACTAAATAATTTACCTAAACCTAACACAGTTGAAGTCATTGCAACATATGTTGGAGGTACTACTCCAGCTACCATACTTGTTATATGACCAGTTGAGTTTGTTACTATTGAAGATGGATAAGCATATGTTCCTGGTGTACCAAATGTATTATGATCAATAACTAAATCATCTACAGCAGCAGCAGTAGTAGTTAAAGCTAGCCCACCTAAAAAGCTTACAGTATTACCATTAGTAATAAGTTGATTTGGGCCACCATCTCCTGCTAAAGTCCAATCAACCATAAGCGGATCAACAGAGAAAGCTGCAGCAATAACATGTCCTGTAGTATTAGTAGTAATGCTAGTTATATTATTATAAGTTCCAGCTGTACCAAAAAAATCATGGCTAACAGTTACTGTATCTACAGCAGTTGATATTGTACTTAAAGCAAGTCCACCCGCAATAGTTGCAGTATTTCCATCAGCAATAAGTTGTCCTGCACCTTGGTCTCCTATAAGTAGGAATCCATTGTATAAACCTGGTATTGAACTAAGTTCTCTTTTATATACATTGTCATCAGTTCTATCACTAAATAAAAACCAATCTTCATTTGTAGGATTTACTATTGGTCTTATATTAATGCAGTTGTCAACACCTAAATAATCAATATCAAAATTTACTATTGAGCCTAATGTTGAAGTAGACATACCTTCACCACCTTGAAAATCAACTACATCTGTAGCATTAACAGTAATATTTGCTCCTGTATCTGCTTCAGCTATCCATGTATATGCACCTGCTCCACTAGCAGCAAAAGTTAACCTACCTTGTTGGTCTACTGTAAGAGTAGTATTTGTATAAGTACCTGGAGTCACTGCTGTATCATCCAGTGTAATAGTTACTGTATCTGGAGCTGTAACTGCTGTAGTCATAGCTGTTCCTCCTGCAACAGTAACTGTGTTTCCTGAATTAACTGTCTCAGTTACTCCTCCATCTCCTGTTAATAGCCAACTAGCGTAATAACCTGGAAAATCTACAAATCTAGTTTTATAAACATTATCATCAGTAACATCATGGAAAGCAATATAATCACCTTGTTCAGCAGCAGTAGTTGTTCTTAAAAATATATAGTTATCTACACCTAGATAATCTACTGCTACTATAGGTTGTGGTCCACCTCCATTAGTAACAGTAATTCCAGGTCCAGCTAATACATCTGTTATATCACCGGTTGGTAATGTTGGAAACGTAACTAAATCACCTGCACCGTTTATATATTGAGTGTTGTTACCTGCCCATGTAAAATCTATAGCTGGAGTTGTTGTAGGATTAGTGACTAACACATCTAATGCATCTCCTGTTGTTGAAGCTGATACAGTTGTAACTGTTCCTACTCCTCCAGCAGGTGTAACCCACGTTCCATCTCCTCTTAAGAAAGTAGATGCAGTACCACCTTCGGGAACTACACCTATATCTAAACCACCATTATATTTTAATAAAGTAAGTGTAGATGTACCTCCAGCTACATTTGTTATCTGAGCACTAGCAGTTATTGCTGTTGTATTAAATAAAGCAGTAGTTAAAGCTATATCAGTCATTCCTGATGGGACATCTATTGTAATTGCATTACCTGCATCTGTAAGAGTAACATTAGTACCAGCTATTAATTTTACTATATCAACTGTACCATCATTACCTGATAATCTTATATCTGCATCTGCACCACTTTGTATTGAATCTAAATCATATGTTGTATTTACATCTGCTGGTATAGTAGCCCAAGTATTATCTCCTCTTAAATAAGTTGAAATACTTGGTACTCCTGTTGCAGAAAGAGCTGCTGTTATTGTTCCTGTATTTGTTATTATTCCACCTGTAACATCTACAAATGTACTATTAGATGTAGCAATAGAAGTTACTGTTCCAGTAAATTCATCTGTTGAATTAATAGTAACAATACCTAAACCACTACCTGGACTTATATTTATATTAGTACCAGCAAGAATTTGAGTAACTCCAGAACTTCCTCCAGGAAGATTAGATACTAATGTTTTTTTAATGTTATTATCTGTTACATCACTAAACCATATATAGTCAGTATCAGCTATTGCTGCAGTAGGTGCAATAATTATTGCATTATCAACTCCATTATAATCTATATTTACTATTGGATCTGTTGCAGTACCTGTTATGTCTATTCCAAAACCTCCCGTTACACTAGTTACAGTTCCTGTTGAAACTGTTTGTAGTGCTCCTGTACCATCTATAAATTGATTTGCAGAACCTGTATATGAAAAAGATAAAACACCAGTGCTTGTTATTGGTCCACCAGTTACTGTAATTGCTGTCCCATCAACTGTAGCATCTACACTTGTAACTGAACCTGTTCCTCCACCTGATGGCATAGTCACTGTTTTAGTATTTACACCTGTGATATGACCTTGTGCATCTGAAGTAATTACATCTATAGCAGTAAATGTAGCACCTGCAATTGGTGTAGCTGTTGAAGTTGTATCAGTTCTTGTAGTATCATCATGTATTACTTCTATAGTATCTACTGCTAAGCCAACTGTAGATATTTTAGCTCCTCCATTAATAGTAACTAAATCTCCGTCTGAAATTGTATGAGTTACTCCTGTTTGTCCTTTTAAATCAAAAGAATTCATAGATCCTCCACCTGCTGAACTACTAATTGTAATATTATTAGATCCATCATCTGCTAGAATAATATTACTACCTGCAACTAAAGTTACAATGTCTATTGTAGCATCTGATCCTGTAAGAACTAAGTCCACATTACCAGCATCCTGAGCACTTGTATAATCATAGCTAGTATTTGAAGCTCCTGTAATTGCAGCACCCAAAATTAAAGTAGAAACTAAAGTCTGTTCTACTTTAGGTAAGTAGGCCATTACATTTAATGAACTTTTATCTTTAGTAGATAGGACTAGATAATCATCTTTATCTAAAATATAAGGTATTGGTGCATATTTCTTCTTGGCAAATAATCCAAGAACATCTTGTAGTAATGATCCCATTGTTTTTTATTTATAAGTACAGTGCAGATAGTTTTACACTAGCTGTTGCTGAACATGTTATTTTTATATTTCCGTCAACATCATTAAAAGCATCAACTTCAAAAGGTCCTAAGTACCCTTCTTCATAAGCTGCTAATGAAAGTACTGCATTTTCTTTTACTAAAGTTCCTAGTAATGGATCTACTACTGTAGTCACTACTGGTATAACTGTTGCAGTTATTGCTTCAGCACTTCCATTTTGAACATGAAAAAACTGTATTGCTGTATTAGCTAATTTATCTCCCGCTGCTTCTGGAGTAACTGTTGTAGCTGTTAAACCAGCTTGAGTTATTTGTTGTGCTATTATTGTTGCCATAATATATTTTTTTAGCTGTTTCTATATCCGTTTTTAAATGCTGCTGATTGAACAGGTTCGTTTGCTCTAGTTGTTACTTGTTTAGCTTGAAAACCTGCCGCAGCTAATCTTTCTCTAGTTGCTGTTGCTAATGCATTTTTCTTAGCTTGTATTTTAGCAGGGATTGTTGTAGGATTATAATATCCATTAGTTGTTTCTCTTTTGTATACTTCCCCTTGCATAGGAAAAGATGCTTTATTTGCTGCACTTTTTTTCTTAGATCCCATAATTTCTATTTTTATAATTTATTTTTTCATTTTACTTAAAGTTATTGCTAATCTAGCACGTTTTGCTGTCTTACCACTACCTTTTGCTTTTTCTCTTAACCAGCTTTTTTTAATTGTACCATCAGCCTTAACTGCACCTGCTCTTTTAGCAGTAGCTGTTAATGACCCAGGTTTTTTAATTGCCTTTTTAATCCAATTCTTTTTTTTAGCTGGCACAAGAATTATTTTTTGTATGCTCTACGTGCTGTTTTTCTCATCATACCTTTTTTTGTACCCCCTCCTTTTTTATAGACATCCATTACATCAGTAGTACCCATAGTACCACCCATTTTTGCAAATCTGTCTACCATACCTACACGTGGATTATTCATTGCTGAAGGTGGAACAAAAGCATCACCATCACCCATAGTTTTTCCTCCCATGTTGTATTTCATTTTTTTATTTTTCATAATTTCTAATTTTTATTATTTGTTTTTTTTACTTTTTCAAGAGACCTTCCCCCAAAATAAGCTCCTATTACTGTTATTAAAACCAACTGTAGAAGATCTACCCAGCTAGCTTTTACTTCAAATGCAATTGCTCCTGCATCTATAAAGACTAATAACACTGTTGATACTACTAAAAATATAAGAACCATAGGTCTTACATTTTTACTTAACCAACTATCACTAGTCATATCAGCATTCCATCTAGCAGAAACTTCACGTTCCATTTCAACTTCATGTTTTGCTATTAATTCTTTTATTTTTAATTCAGCAGCTAACTTTTCATCAGTAGATGTAATAAGTTCATCTAAAACACCACCAACATCTTTTACTAATTCTGATGCACCACTTGAAAATATTTTACCTAATATACTCATTTTAAGTGGCTTTATTAACAGAGATACTCCATTCTATATTATACTGATCATCTTGTGCACCACCTTCAAAATTAAATCCAAATACTGCATATCCAAAAGTTTCAGCAGTTGTAAGTGTAGATGTTACTGATGCACATTGATATTGTGCTTCTCTAAGTGCAGGACCCACAGGACCATTTGCTCCCGCACCAGTTTGAACATCTCTTAAAGTAACCGGCCATGGATTTAAATCTCCACACTCAAACCATCCTATTACTGCATTAAATACTTGTGGTGTAGATGTAGTTTCTCTTGAATTAGTAGTTTGCCAATGAAGAGTAATTGTATCTCCTATTGCTAATGGTTTGTTAATAGGTATACCAGCATTATATACTGCTTCTTCAGGTAGAGTCCATGATGAAGCTGAATTTATATATTTACCTCCGGTAGTCCAATCATGCATATATGGTGAAAATATATTTGTTGATGTACCATGATTAACTGACTCCATGCCCATCATTTTATAATTGTTACTAATCATTGCACCAGTACCATCAGAACCTGATACATACTGCATAAATGCTTTACCAGAAGCTATAACACTTTCAATATTAGATGATCCTGAAGCAGCAGCTAAATCAATTGTTGTTGCAGTTTGAGTAATAGTAACTGTACCACCAAGTGATGTTAGAGTTCTAAATTCTAAATCTGTACCAGTTTTTTGTCTAAATACTTCTACACCACCACCTACATTTGATGCTGTATTTATTTCTCCACCTCCACCACCACCACTTGCATTAATAGTTACAGCTCCAGTTCCACTACCTGGACTAATTGTAACATTTGTTCCAGCAATAATAGATGTAACCCCACTATTACTAATAGTTATTTCATTTGTACTTTGTGCTACTGTAATACCATCACCTTGAACTACAGTTCTAAAATTTAATGTTTCACCTACTTTATTTTTATACCATTGAAAACCACTTCCTACATTAGCTGCAAGATTTGGTTCACCTGCAGTTGTTATTTCTACATAGTTGTTATCTGCTGACTGAGTAAGAGTAAGATTACTACTTAATGATTTTAGAGATCTAAAATAAACAGTACAAACTTGAGTTGTAGGATCTATAACAGTTTTTTGATATACTTGACCGGTACCAGCAGCTGGAACTAAAGGTGCATTAGCATAATCACAACCTGTAGAAGCAATTTTAAAATCACTTATCTTAATAAGTTTTACTGATTTATAAGGAATAGGAGATGCTACACCAGTCATATCTGGTTGTTCATTCCATTTACCTAATACCAAAACATCATCCTGTTCAGCAATTTTAGAAAATTTACCCTGTCTTATTAAACTTAATATGTCAGTTAAAATGTTCATTTTCCACTATAAGTATTATGGGATCCACCTCCTAATTTATAAGCCTTCATTGTTTCTTTACCATTTTTACCTTTAACAATTCTTTCTGCATTACCACCACTCCTCATTTTTTCTACTAAAGATCCAAGCATCATCTCATCTAGTTCACCACCAGATCT
>TARA_R110000737_G_scaffold345097_2_pt1 | contig 11759 bp, 10 predicted proteins | sample TARA_R110000737 | Tara Oceans TARA_R110000737 (sample SAMEA4398027) | marine metagenome | biome: Polar Biome; feature: [SRF] surface water layer (ENVO:00010504); material: water (ENVO:00002006), including particulate matter (ENVO:01000060) such as... | depth 5 m
ACATGGGTCATTGAATCTTTCGACCAAGCACCCATTGAATGTGGATGTTTACGGGCATAATTTTTAACCGATAATGGTGCTCTTCGATCTGAGTTTCCTTCTCGCAATACTGGATTTACTGCACTACCTTTAATCTTATCGTAGCGAGTCTTAATTTCTTTTTCTTTATCGTTAGAAGGTTCTTCAGGATAATTGGGCAAATCGTAACCTTGATTTTGCAATTCTTCTACAACTTCTTTTAATTGAGGAACCGACGCACTTATGTTCGGCAACTTAATAATGTTCGCTTCAGGTGTTTTAGCTAAATCTCCAAGCATAGCCAAATCATCTGTTTTGCGTTGACTTTCGTCCAAATAATCAGGAAAAGCTGCCAAAACACGTGCTGCCAAAGAAATATCTTTGGTTTCCATCGCAACTCCTGCTGTTCCAGCAAATGCTTGAACTATTGGTAAAAAGGATTGAGTCGCCAATGCCGGTGCCTCGTCTGTTTTAGTGTAAATGATTTTGGATGTTGCCATGTTATTTTTCTTGTATTTATTGGATATTTAGCTCCGCAAATTTACGCATTCACAAAGGATTTATCAACTGAAATGCGCGAGTAAAACCTAATTGTTCTTAATAAATTTCAACATTTTCTCAATTGCTCTCCCTCTATGGCTGATTTTGCTTTTCTCGCTCATTTCCATTTCAGCGAAGCTACAATTTGCTTCGTCTGGTTGAAAAATGGGGTCGTAGCCAAAACCTTTGTTCCCTTTTCGTTCTTTGAGAATTTTTCCTTTAACGACGCCCTCGAATTGGTAAAACTCACCTTCCCAATAAAGCGAAATAATTGTTTTGAATTGAGCATTTCGGTTTTCGTTTCCTTCCAACTTTTTTAAAAGCAAATCCATGTTGGCTTCACTGTTTTTGTCTTCGCCTGAGTAGCGAGCTGAATAAACGCCAGGTTCACCATTCAATGCTTCAACCTCTAAACCTGTATCGTCCGCAAAACAATTTTCTTCAAATTTCTTTGCCACAAACTCTGCTTTGATCCGCGCATTTTCTTCCAAAGTCGAACCTGTTTCGGGAATTTCGTCGTGGTAATCGAGTTCGCTTAAAGTTGTTAGTTCAACGCTAAAAGGCAATTGAGAAGCAATTTCCATTGCTTTGTGTGAGTTGTGTGTAGCAAATATTAATGTCATTTTTTCTGGAATAGATTTCTATAAATTTTTTCTTGCGACAAAACGGAATAGGCATCAATAATGCGTTGTCGACCGTTCATGGCAATTTGTTTTCTTTTGCTTTCATCGGTTAAAAGTTCATCCAATAAGTTGAACCAATCTTCTTCCGTTTTGGCGAAAAAACCATTTTCATTGTCTTTAACGATAGTTAAATTAACACCAACCGGTGAAAGAACCGTTGGAATGGCACATGCCATATATTGCAAACCTTTGAAACCGCATTTTGCAGCCGACCAACGATCTTCTTTCAAAGGCATAACTCCAATTTGTATTTCAGCTAAATCTTGTATTTCAGTTTCTTTTTTCCATTTGATGAACTCTAAATTAGGTAATTTCCAATCGGGAGCTTGGTTAGAAATTAATCGAAAAAGGTATTCATGTTTTTTATTAAGTCTTTCCAATACAGGCAAAAGTTCATCCAAATAATGCATTGTAGTATGCGTACCTGTCCAACCAATTCTTAAAGGTTTTTGCTCTGGTTTTGAAAGAATGTTGTGATGATTTTCGGTATCGATAGTTGTTGGAAGAACAATTACATTCTTATTAAATTTTGAAGCATAAGTCGATAAAAATCTATTTCCTGCAGTTACTTGTCCAGCCCAGCGTATGATAAAAGGAACTTTCCAGTATGCTTTTAATCTTTGAAAACGTGCATTGGTTTCGCTGAAATTTGGAATCCAAATAGCATCGTCAAAATCGTAGATGTATTTTTTCCTGAGAACTTTTGCTAATATCCATTCTATAATTGGTGGACCAATTTGTGTTGCTTCGCGGTGAATGAAAATATGGTCGGCTTTGGCTAATTTTGGCAGTAAAGCTAATCTTCGGGCAAAGCTACCAAGCATTTTTCTTGCTTTGAATCCAAATTGACCAGGAACATACAATTTCTTCCAAGTTTCTTGGTCGATGAAAGGATGAATTTCTATTTCGAATTCTTTTTCCAAGAATGAAAGGTATTGTTCAAAGCGGAAACGCTGAGAGGGCGCAGATCCGACTGGATAAGGAACAAGAAAGATTATTTTCTCCATAATCGTTCGTAAATGTCGGAATAGATTTTGATTCCCTTGACGATATCGAAATAATCTTTTGCACCTGAACGGGTTAGTTCCGGGTTGAAATTTGATTTATCGAGTTCTACATTTCTATAGTTTTCATCCTTAAGTTCATTTATAACCAAGCCAGAATTGTATTTTGTTACTACGGAATCCGTATCACCAACTCCAGAATTACACAATACAGGAATGCCCATTCCCATTATTTCTCCTTGTTTGACCGGTGAAGAAGCCTGCTTAGAAAAGCTTGGAATAATAAAGAATATGGAGAAATCAAAAAGTGAAATGTATAATGGCATTTTGTTTCTTGGACTTGAAGTTATGCGAATTGCTTCAGTATTTATTCCTTTTGATACAGCCAATTCCTGTATCATTTGTGGATTTTCATTGGTCACAAAAAGGAAGATTGCTTTATCGTTTTTGGAATGAAACACTTTGAAAAAATCTAACATTTCGGGCAGCATATACCACGTTCCAATTGACCCAACGTAACCTAAAACGAAATTTTCATCTTTAATTTCATGCTGAGTACGTAGCGATTCTTGTTCCGCTATAACTATGTGAGATGGATTAAATAGATCCATATCCGCACAACAAGGTATAACATCAATTTTTACTCGATTACTTTTCCAAGAATCCCAGGTTTCAATAACTTCTTTTCCTTTGTTTGTTAAGGAAACGATAGCATCTGCTTGAGATAGGAATTTACCTTCTTGTTTTTTGAAGAAGGTATAGGTTCGTTTGAAAACAGGATTGCTCAAATTCCAGATTTTTCCTTCAACTCGTTCATCAGCCCAAAATCCTCGCATGTCGAAAAGAAATTTGGTGCCGAATCGCTTTTTCATTCCCAGACCGACTATTGCAGAAAGATAACTACGGCAATGAACAATACTGAATTTTTCTGTTTTATTTAGTTGGTACGCCAACTTCTTCATACGCTGAATGTCGTATAACGTAGACAATAAAGGTGGCTTTTTTGTATAAGAAAGAGGGTGCCAGATTATGTTGCTTCGCGTGCAGATAGCTTCAATTACAGCTTTGTTTTCATGGAATCGTTCTTCTTTTTCGAAACTGATGATATGAAAAAGAACGTTTTTTTTAGCGGCTAAACCTTCCAAATAAGGCAAAACTTGAGACTGACCGAGCGAATCCGTCATCCCGTCATAGGAGAGATATAGAACATTTTTTACTTCATCCATCGCTCATACCACATTTGAAACATCAACAAATACCATAATTTGGAATCTAGTTCCTTTCTCCCGCTAAAAAAACGACTTTTTAAGTTCGAAACTGCTGTCCAATTGAATAGACCTTGCTCTTTTATTTTAGATTCACTTATATATTCTTCGACGTGATTTTTTAATTCATTTTGCATCCAATTGGCAATAGGAATAGCGAAACCCATTTTGGGTCTATCCATCATTTCTTTTGGAATATACTGATGAACTATTTCTTTTAAAATGTATTTCTTTTCTCCGTTTCTATATTTGAAATCATCAGGTAATTGAGCAGAAAATTCGATGATTCGATGATCCAAGAGTGGTTCGCGACCTTCTAAACTTACCGTCATTGATGCTCGATCGACTTTTTGTAAAATATCGTCAACCAAGTACGTTTGATAGTCAATTGCCATCATATACGAGAGCGGAGACTGGAGTGCAGATTTCAATTCTTTACTAATGTATGCAGTTGTTGGAAAGTGAATTGATTCCTGCATGAGTTCCATCAGTTGTTTGTCCGTAAATTGCTGACTAACACTCAACATAATACTTTCTGAACTTGGGTCTCGTAAGATTCCTTTGAGCTTTTCGTATCTGTTGTGGAAATTGTATTTATCTCGCAATACGGGTAATTTTTCGCTTGAAACCTTATCCATCAAATAGGCGGTTCCTTTTCGGGCAAAGCTTGGGATTTTATTTAGTTTCTTCTGATATCGACTTAAAAAATCATATCGATTGTAACCAGCAAAGGTTTCATCGCCACCATCTGCACTTAAAGCAACTGTAACGTGTTCTCTAGCCATTTTACTGACCAAAGTGGTTGGAATAGCGCTGCTATCTGCAAACGGTTCGTCATAATTAAACGGAAGCTCATCTATTAGCTCTATCGCTTCCTTGGTTGTGCAATTGAATTCATAATGTTCTGTTCCCAAATGTTTGGCTACGTCTTTCGCATAAGGCGCTTCATTTAAGCCAATATCGGGAACGCCAATGGTGAATGTTTTAATTTTTTCGGATCGTTCTTTTTGTAATAATGCCGCAACACAAGCACTATCATAACCTCCACTGAGAAAAACGCCAACTGGAACATCAGAAACCATTCTGTAATCTACTGCAGATTGAATTATTTTTTCTGTCTCAACCTTTGCCTCGACGAAAGATAATTTACTTTTTGGTGCGTTGTAATAATCGTAAACGTTCCAGTATTGTTTTGTTTCACAAGTTTTTTTGTCAAGATTAAACGTAAGTGTGTGTCCAGCTTTTAACTTGTGGCAATTTTCAAAAATGCAGAGATCTGAAGGAACATTTCCAAATTGCATGAAAGCTCCAACAGCTGAAAGGTTCAATTCTTTCTTGAAATTTGGATGCTCGTGAAATGTTTTCAATTCTGAGCCGAAAAGAAATAAATCGTCCGTTTGGTAATAGAAAAATGGTTTTACTCCTGCGCGATCTCTAGCGCAAAAAAGTTGATTTTTTTTCTTGTCATAGATGACAAAGGCAAACATGCCGATGAATCTTTCTAAGCATTTCTTACCCCAAACGGCATAGCTTTTTAGAATTACTTCTGTATCTCCGTTGGTATGAAAAGATTCTCCAAGTTGCTCAAGTTCAGCACGAATTTCTTTGAAATTATAAATCTCACCGTTGAAAGTAATCCAGTTTCCATTGACTTCCATGGGTTGTTTGGAGTGTTCAGAAAGATCAATAATAGACAAACGTCTATGACCAAAACCAAGTTGGAAATTTTTCATTTCCAGTATTTCCAGACCAAATCCATCTGGACCTCGATGAAACATTGTATCGGTCATTTTCTCCAAAATTTCTTTTGATGAATTTTTCTTGAAGTCAATAAAACCAGTTGTTCCGCACATTGCTTTCTAAGCTATTTAGCCAAAGTATTTACGATACAAATCGTATAGTTTTGTCAATCGTTTTTCGTCATTAGGATAATCGCGATACGTTTTTACCGGAAGTTTCATGATTTCCTCAAATTGTTCGACCGAAATCTCAAACTTCTTAGCAATATAAGCTTTTTCAGCATCTATTGTTTCGGGATTGTAGGACAATTTTTTTAATTCTTCAATTGCTTCCTCACGCTTTGCTGTCCCTGCACAAATTTGTGTAGCATAAGTGGCTCTTCGGTAATCAATTCCGAACTTAACAGGTTGTATATACGATTGAACGAATCCGGTAAATTTACTTTCGTAATGCTTTCCGCCGTAATATTTCCAACCCAACTCTTCTTTAAGAAATGCCATGGCTTTATCTTTATCATAGGGCAGATAATTGAGCAAATACATCATTTTGATGCCTTTTACGAATTTGAAATAAATTTCTTTTTTAAAATCAAACGTAGGAAAGGTTTTCAGTTTTTTTGAACCAAATTGCTTTTGAATACTGTTCAATAATTTTGAATCTTTTGGGTCGTAAAACCAACTATTTGGTAAGATTCCTTCAGTTGCAAAGTTACCTCCAGAAATAATGTATTTAATATTATTTTCTGCTGCTATTCGGTGTAATGCTCCTGGAATTGCTATATCGGTTGGGATTTCCATTTCAACAATTGAAGCTTTCAAAAAAGAAAGCTGTAAATCCTTGAACTCCTCCCAATTGAGTACGTAACTTTGGTAGTCAATGTCCAATTTTCCACATACATTTTTAATATTTTGAACAGCTTCTTCTGAGTTCCAACCGTTGTCGAGATGCACAGCCAAAGATCTTAATCCTAGTTTTTTACACTGGTAAGCAACATAAGAACTGTCAACTCCTCCGCTAACGCCGATAAGGCAATCGTATTCGTTGTTTTTACCTTTTTCCTGAATATTTTTCACCCATTCAGCGAGTTGTTTGTCGCTTTCAGTGCCAACATAAGAACGCTTGGCTGTTTTGGTTAAAAACTCTGTACAATGATTGCAATTTCCCTCATTGTCGAACTCAATAAAAGGATCGCTCGTATCCATTACGCAGCGCTGACAAATTTGGTATTCTCTATCCGACATTCGGTGATTTTTCAAAGGCTAAAAATACGAGTTAATTCTGTTTTGTCAGGATAATTGACTAGAACACCGCGTTTTTTACTTTGGTAAATAAATAAACTTCCAGCCGCCATGGCATTCGCATTTCCGTCAAAATAAGCGGATTTCAAATCATTAATTGTTCCTGCTCCACCCAAGGCAACAACTGGAATAGTAACTGAATTTGAAATTTCGGCTGTTAAATTCAAATCATAACCTTCCATTTTACCGTCCATATCTATAGATTGAATGATAATCTCACCAGCGCCTTTTTGCGCCATTAGTTTGGCAAATTCAACAGCTGAGTATGAATGAGACTTAGTACCGTTTAGCGTATATGTTTTTTGTTTTCCAAAAAGATTTTTTTTCACATCTATACAAACAGTTATGGTTGAAGACCCGAAATTCTCGACAGCTATTCTTATAAAATCAGGATTTTCAAAAGCTACAGTTGAAAGAACAACTTTTTCGGCTCCTGCAGCAATTAATTTTTGAATGTCGTCAATAGTTCTAATTCCACCACCAACGCCGAAAGGCATATTTGTTTCTTCAGCAAGTTTTTTAACGAAGTCTATAGAAATTAATCGTTTTTCTTTTGAAGCTTGCGTATCCAAGAATATCAGTTCATCGGCTTTTAAATCGTTGAATATTTTTACAGCATTTATTGGGTCGCCTATGTACTTATGGTTTTTGAACTGAATCGACTTTACCAAAGCTTTATTTTTGATAAGTAAAACAGGAATGATTCTCGGTCGAAACATATTTACAGGTCTATGAAGTTTTGAAAAACTTGATCGCCGACATCATGACTTTTTTCAGGATGATATTGTAAACCAAATATATTTTCCTTCTGAAAACCCGAGACGAATAAGTGTGAGTAATCAGTAATGTTGATAGCGAATTTCTCATCTTTTAACTCAACGTGATAAGCATGGACAAAGTAAAATTCGGCGTCATCTGAAACATTTTTCATTAATGCAGAATTGTTTTTTAATTGCACCGAATTCCAGCCCATGTGAGGGACTTTGAATTTTTGTTTATCAGAAACATCAAATCGTTTTACTTTCCCAGCTATCCAAGAAAGACCTTCAACATTTCCTTCTTCGCTCCATTCACACATCAATTGCATGCCTAAACAAATACCGAGAACTGGAATTTTTTTCTCAAGAACTAGTTCATTTAAAATGGGAAGTAAATTGAGCTGGTTTAAATTTTCCATTGCCTTATTGAAATGGCCAACTCCTGGAAGTATAAGTTTGTCTGCTGTTCGAATTTCGTCAACATTGGAACTAACTATTGAATTGGCTTTTAAACGATCTAACTTTCGTTTAACGGAGTTTAAATTTCCCATTCCATAATCCACGATGACTATTCGTTGCGACATGTTGCGAAGATAAGGAAAAGGGTTGGTGACTTTCAATTGAATTCTTCAAAACTCTCAACAAAGCGTTTTTATCAATTCAGCAAACTTTTCAACTTGAATTTTTCTAGAATAATTTTCTGTGTTTTTTGAATGACACTGGATTGCACGATTGATCGCAAATTCTTGAGCTAATTCCGCTAGAACTTGCCCCAAATGTGCTGAATTAATAATTGCAACACCTGAATTTGTTAGTTTAATGAGTTCTTCCTGCAGTTTATTGCTTTGTGATTCAACTGCTTTTAAAGGGAAATAGGTTGATTTTAATTCCTCAGCTTTTTTGTCAGCAGTAAAGCAAAGTAAAATTTTACGCTTTAACCCCATGTAATCGAATATTTTAGTGCCCAATATCGAAAAGTGATTAAACAATAAAAGGACATTGCAAGCGGCTAATTTCTCAAGTAATTCAGGATTTGGGATCCTTGGAAAGATAAAAGTAGAATCTAATAATTCAGGGTATTTAGAGACGATTTTATCTTTTAATTCATCCTCAATATTTACTCCGTAAAAGTGAAGTTCAATTAGTTGATTTGGGTTAGTTTTTATGAATGATACCATCGTTTCCAAGAAACTATCAATAGGGTTCCAGAAGAAAATGGAACCAGCAAAACCAATACGCAGCACATCGGAATTTTGCTTAATCTCTTTCACTTTAGCCATGGCTTCTGAATCGTAGCCATTTGGAATGATTCGGATGTTTTTTTGAAGAGTAAGATCTTCGATTTTTACTTTCAATAAATCGGATACTGTCACAACCGCATTTGCAGAACTTACTATTCTTTTTTCCCAAAAACGATTCCATTTTTTCTCAAAGAAAGTGCCGTTATTTTCATAGTCATGAGACCAAGGGTCACGATAATCGGCTATCCATGGAGTTTGGTACTTTGAGCTTAGCTGTTTAGCATATTTGAATAAAACAAATGGATCGCCAGTGGCAATTATACAATCAACTTTATTTTTAGAAAGGTATTCGTTCGCTGCTTGATAGAGTCCTCTTTTTGTTCCAATTGGTAAAATGAATTGAAAAATTTCAAAATACGCAGTTAGTATTTTGCGAATCAATCGAAATCTGTTTTCACCATATTTTAAAAGAAGTCTATTGGATAAGTTGGGTTGATAAGCTGATTTAATAATCGTTCCTTCGGGTAAATTTTCTATCAAAGTTGAATTCGACTCACCTTTGTCTACATAATCCAAAAAGTTGCCGTGTTTGTTACTCCATTGACGAGTAATAACAATAGGTTCCAAGTCCTGACTCTTAAAATGATCCAACCAAGCTTTTGGTCGAAGTCCACCTACTGAAACGTAAGGAGGAAAGTCATAGGCTAGAATTAGGACTTTCTTCATGATTCTTTGCCTTTTAAAAGATGAGCAAACTCCTTATAATTAGCCGAAGCATTGAATTTATTTTCCCATTGTTTCAATGCCATTTTTTTCATTTCTAGTTTAGCATCAATCGACAAGGAAAAGTATTTTTCTAAAGTATTTTTCACTTCTTCTGCATCAGGTTTTTCTGATAATAGAATTCCACAGTCAGGACTAATTAATTCTAGAATTCCACCAATATTTGGTCCAACAACAGGAATTCCTACTGATAGAGCTTCCATCATAGAAACAGGAATTCCTTCAGAAGCACTAGTGTTTATGAGTAAATCAATTTCTTCCGTTTCTAGAAACTGCTTAATTTCAGCGTTTGGAATGGTTCCTTTAAAAGTTACCGTATTTTCAAAATCTGCTATACTAGCTTTCGCTACTTGATGAATTTTTTGAGCGTACAAATCTTCTCCATCGCCAATATGTGTCCAATGGAATGGGACTTCCAATTTCGCTAAAGCCTCGATTAATAATTCGATATTTTTTACTGGGCTGAGAAATGCAATTGAGAGAATATTGAGCTTTTCATTCTCACCCATTTTATCATTAAATTTCAAGGATGAGGTTCCCAATCTTGCTACTTTAATATTAGATTGATCTGAAATTTTGAAATTCTCTAAAATGTAATTTTTAGCATTTTCAGATATTGGAAAAAACCCATTAAGTTTTAATATAATCCGTTTGCGATAGGGCAAAAATGGCGGATTGTGTCTTTCCTCATAAACATCCCAACCATGAGCTCTTGAGTAGATTTTATATTTTTCAGATGTACTTTTCAACTTCGTTAATCCTAAGGTAAATTCATTCAACCAATAAGAATAAAGAATAATATTCTCGGGTTGAATGCCTCTTTTTGTTAGAAAACTCGTTAAGCTTTTTTCGAAAAGACTCGATCGACTTTCATAATAAAGAACACTTTTTAAAGCCTGTATTTTATCAGCAAGTTTGAAATTAGGTTTTCTTGATTTTAACTCAGAAAATAGTTCAAAAGGCTTCAGCTTAAAAACGGAAGAAGTTTTTTCTGACAAAGAAACGGATGTTTCTAACTCAACTAACTCAACATTTTCCGGAACTTGAAAGTAAATTTTCTTGTCTTGAAGCAAATGAGTATCGGTCAGAAAGACAATTATTTTTGTAAAATGTTGACTTAAAACCAATAATTCTTCATGAAAAAAAGATTCGGATAAGGCATACGGATAATGCACGCCTACAATGCCAAGAATCTTTTGATTTTCCATTTGTTTTTTACTTCTGCTAAATATAGCAACGAATTATAGAACCGTTTTTACTAATCTAGTTTTTCAAAGGGCTAAATTTCAATTTCAGTTTCAAAAAGTAACTTTCGAAATAGCGGTAAGAAAGAATACTTACCAATAAACTTAGACCAAGGGAGACGATAGGTTTAATAAGTAAAACTGAAAGTTGACTTTCAGGTAAATGAATTATATCGTCAAAAACTGTGTGGGTTATAAAATTGCAAATGACATGAAATAAATACAAACCGTAGGTGTACTTCCCAAGCCTTTCAAAAAATGGAATCTTTTTGAATTGAAATCGTTTGTTTTGAACTTGAAAAGCGATAATATATCCTATCAGTAACGCTATTAACGCAACGCTTAGATAGGAACCAATTCCATTAATCGATGCGTAAATGCTTCCAAAAAGCAAGAATAAAACTCCAATAAATAAACCAGTAGAGATGTTAGTCAGTTTTTCAATTCGGTTTTTGTGATAATAAACCAAATAACCAAACAACGCACCTGAAGAAAGATAAATCATACAATGAACCGTATTCTTGGCCACTAAATCAAAAGAATAGGAGATTAGCACGGAAGAAATTAGTGTAATGAGTACAGCTAAACCAAATCTTTTCTTTGGAAAGAGTAAAAGGATCAGTGGCCAGAAAAGATAAAACTGCTCTTCCACGCTAACACTCCAAGTTGGTCCTAATCCAACTCCAAATGGTAACGTTTCTTGTGCCAATTGATCGAAATTGCTTAGAAAAAGTGCATACATAATAGGGTTGGCTGTTTCCCCAGTAGGTAGATGAAGAACATACAATCGTATGATTGGAAAAACAACAAATCCGAATATCAGTACGACAAAGTAGATAGGCCAAATGCGCAATACTCTGCGTAAATAAAAATGTTTTAAATTGAAATAATTTTTCTCCTGTTGTTCTTTCAACATGAGAAAGGTGATTAAAAACCCACTTAGTACAAAGAAAATAGGCACCCCGAAACTGAAAAAATGAGAAAAGCTGATTGCAAATTTGAAGGCAGATGAATCCGCAATTATATCTGATTGAGTATAAAATGCATGAGCACAGAAAGTGGATAAAAAGGCAATTGTCCTAATACTATCAAGGTTTTGAAATCTGAATTTTTCGCCCATAATTTCTATTTGGAAATAATTGATTGATAGAATGAGATCAATTCATCTGTTTTTGGTCCTATCGC
>TARA_R110000737_G_C14623481_1_pt1 | contig 11753 bp, 10 predicted proteins | sample TARA_R110000737 | Tara Oceans TARA_R110000737 (sample SAMEA4398027) | marine metagenome | biome: Polar Biome; feature: [SRF] surface water layer (ENVO:00010504); material: water (ENVO:00002006), including particulate matter (ENVO:01000060) such as... | depth 5 m
ATCGTTGGGGCATATGCCGAAAGGATATATGTCTCAACATTTTTCAGTAATCCACATGCATTTTTGAAGGACACTTAAGCGGCAATCCAGTACACTCATTGATGGACTTTGCAAAACAATAAAATTTAAACAGATGAAAATAGCAATTGATTCAGACGGAAATGGTTCCGATCTTAAAGGAAGGATTTTAGATCATATAAAGGGATTAGGTCATGAGGTGGAGGACCTCGCATACCTACGGAATCATGATGATAAGGATTATCCCGATGTGGCCTATAATCTTGCAAAAAGAATCCGGGACAAAGAATTTGAAAGAGGGATTCTTATATGCGGTACCGGTCTTGGGATGGCCATTATGGCTAATAAAATACCTGGGGTTTATGCTGGTGCATGTAATGATGTATATGCTGCGGAACGATTACAAAAAAGCAATAATGCCCAAGTCCTAACCTTAGGGTCAAAGGTGGTTGGGGAGGAGTCGGCAAAACTGATCAGCGAGGCCTTTGTCCGATCAGGATTCCAAGGAGGGCGTTCCCTTCCCAAATTTTCACGGATGCAGGAAATAGAAAATGAAATAATGCATGATAATCACGACGACCAATAATGTTTTTTAATGTTCAAAATATTAATAAGGGGTACGCAGAAGATGTCAAAAGACTGCGTAATGGTATTAAGCCTTACCAGGCAATCCAAGAGCCAAGGGATGGGGAACTGTTGGACTATCTCAGACTGGCCGCCATTGATCATAGGAGGATGTTGTTGGAGTTGGGACAAAAACAGGAAATCAGGCTGCATTATGGAGCCTGTATGAGCATGGTTGAAATTACTACCATGCTTTATCTCTACTGGATGAATATTGACCCAAATCGGCCCGATTGGGAGGGGCGGGACCGCTTTATTTTGAGTAAGGGACATGCTGTGCCCGGCCTTTATATTGCGCTCCTGCAATCGGGATATGTGAAGGACAGTGATTTTGAAAAGTACCGTACCCTAGACAGTATTTTTCAAGGCCATCCAGATCGGAACAAGACTCCGGGGATAGATTGTTCCACAGGTTCCCTTGGGCAGGGATTTCCTGTAGGCTGTGGGATGGCATGGGCGTTAAAGAGGGATAAGAATCCGGCAAGGGTATTTTGTTTGTTGAGCGACGGTGAATGTAATGAAGGTTCTGTTTGGGAGGCGGCACTTATTGCCGCCAATGCAAAACTGGACAATCTGATTGCAATAATCGATTACAACAAAAAATCATCCTATGGGTCCATGACGGATAGGAACGACGTTTCCCCATTATCCCAAAAATGGGACTCCTTTGGATGGAACGTTATACGAGCAAAAGGTCATGATATTGTGGATTTGTCAAAGGCTTTAAAAGAAGCGCATGCCACACAGGGGAAACCTAGCGTTATTATTTGCGATACCAATAAGGGCAATGGGATTCCCCTTCACGCAAGACAATTTATCTCTTCTAGTTCCGGCCTGAATGTGCAGAACTATGAAGAGGCTATTACTTACCTAAATAATCTGGAAAAGAAAATCAATGAAGAATTTGGCAGTAGAATTCGCTGATATTTTAGTGGAAATTGGAATGAAGTATCCAGAAGTGATTGTGGTTGACGCCGATTTGCCCGATTCCTGTAATACCGAAAAGTTTGCCAAAAATTTCCCGGACAGGGTCTGGGATATCGGTATTGCTGAGCAGAGTTTGCCAACAATATCGGCAGGCTTGGCTTTATGTGGAAAGATTCCGGTATATAATTCCTTTGCTGTTTTTGCAGTGCATCGTGGCGTGGATATGATTCGGCAATCCATTTGTTACAACAATGCAAATGTTAAGATAGTAGGTCATGCCGCCGGTGTAAGTATGGGCTATACAGGACCTTCCCATCATACTATAGAAGATATTGCACTCTTACGGGCTTTCCCTGGAATGTGCATATTACAACCATCGGATGCGGTAGAACTGAAGCAAATGATGTTTGCAACAATAGAACATAATGGACCGGTTTATCTTCGGCTTCCCAGATCCACAGTCCCTACCTATCATACGGACGATTATGAATTTAAAATCGGGCAGCCCGATTTAATTAGCGAAGGAACTGATATTAGCCTGTTCTTCACGGGGGATCTTTACGCCAAAGTGATGGAAATAGTTTCTGCATTAGAGTATGGGAAAATATCCGTTCAGGTTGTTAACCTCCCATCGATCAAACCTTTAGATGTTAACGCAATTATACAATTGGGCAAGATAACCCGAGCGGCGGTTACGCTGGAAGATCACAATATAATTGGGGGTATGGGCAGTATGATAGCTGAAATTTATGCGGAGTATTTGCAAAAACCGGTAAAACGAATGGGAATCAACGATACGTTCACCGAATCTGCAGATGCCGATTTACTCCGAGAGCGATATGGTCTCGGAAACAAAACAATATTAAAGGCTATAAGCACACTATTAAATAACCAATAAACCAAAAGTATAATGAAGCGAAGTGAAATAAATCTTGCTATCAACGAGGCTTTGCAATTTTTTGAGGAAATGAATATTGTCTTGCCCAAATGGGCCTATTGGAAACCGGACGAGTGGAAAAATGGAGAACGAGCCATTGGGGATATTGTGGAAAATGGACTGGGATGGGACATTACGGACTTTGGAAGTGGCGATTTCGAAAGAATAGGATTGATAAACTTTAATACCCGTAATGGATCTTTGATCGATTTGGACAAGCCTTATTGCGAAAAAATTATTGTGGTAAAGGAGAACCAGATAACTCCAAATCACACGCATATCATTAAGAAGGAAGATATTATCAACAGGGGAGGTGGTAATCTGGTCATTCAGTTGTACATGGGAGATTTTGAGGGGAACCTGACAAATAAAGATGTTACGGTAAAAATCGATTCTATTCCTGTAATAGTTCCCGCAGGTGGCACGGTAACCTTGGAGCCTGGTGAGAGTATTTACCTTGTACCTGGGGTTTACCATGAGTTTTGGGGTGAAAATGGAAAAGGAAGGGTTTTGGTAGTTGAGGTGAGCAGTGTAAATGACGATGCTACGGACAATATTTTTGTAAATACCAATCCGCGGTTCCCAACTATAGAGGAAGACGAGGCCCCGGAATACCTGCTTGTTAACGACTACAAAAATTATATTTAACCCTATTTTAAAAATATGGCAAATACAAATAGCATAAGTGAACGACTGGATTCATTGTATGAATATGAAAGGGAACCAGTTGCACAAAACAAATTACAAAAAGTATCCAATTTTATTGGTTTATATGCCGGGGAACATGTTGCGGGTACAGAATTTGTAATCGGTCCGTTATTTGTGGCACATGGTGTCACTGCCCCCGATTTGTTTTTGGGATTATTGGTAGGTAATATATTGGCGGTATTAAGCTGGGCCTTATTTACGGCACCTATTGCCGTAAAAACCAGACTCACACTTTACTGGCAATTGAAGAGGGTGGCGGGAGCAAAAACAACCATAGTTTACAGTATTGTAAACGCCATTGCTTTTTGTATCCTTGCAGGTGCAATGATTGCCGTTTCCTCAACCGCTGTCGGACTCTCGTTCAATATGAAAATGCCTTCATTGGACGACTTTTACCCAAACAGCGTCGAATGGATACTTGTTGTTTTCCTTGTAGGTGGTGTTGTTACAACCTTGGCAATTTTAGGATTTGAAAAGATTTCCCATTTTGCAAAAATATGTGCTCCATGGATGTTTTTGGTGTTTATTGCATCGGCAGTTGCGGTCTTGCCAAAACTAGGATGCAATTCTATCGATGATTTTTGGAGGGTTGCAAATGAAAAAATATGGACTGGAATACCTTTTGAAGGCCAATCGAAGTTTACGTTTTGGCATGTTACCTTCTTTGCTTGGTTCTGTAACATGAGTATGCACATTGGTATGTCCGATATGTCCATTTTAAGGTATGCCAAGAATTGGAAATTTGGATTTACTAGTGCTTTTGGAATGTTTTTAGGGCACTATGTGGCTTGGGTAGCCTCCGGGATTCTGTGTGCAGCCGCTTTTGGAGATATCGCCCCTGGACCAATTGCGTATATGGGAGCAGGAATTACTGGGGCCATTACCGTAATTGTAACAGGTTGGACTACCGCAAATCCCACCTTGTATCGTGCAGGTCTTGCACTCCAAGTGGTGACTCCAAATTGGAAAAGGTGGAAAGTAACAATGGTGGCAGGCTTAATAACGACTATTGCTGCCTGTTTTCCTGGATTCATTATGAAGTTCTTAGAGTTTATTGCCATACAAGGGTTGGTAATGATGCCAATAGGAGTAATATTGATTGCTGATTTTTGGGTATTACCAAAATTGGGACTGAAGTCCTATATTGTTTCCTATCTTAAAAAAGACTTGAGCTGGGCCGCTATAATTACCTGGATTGTGAGTATGGGATTGTCCCTTTGGTTTAATCTACATTTTGAGATAGAAATATTCTTCCTTGGTTTGCCTGGCATTATAATATCTCTGCTGCTTTACGTGATGTTAAGCTACTTTTTACAAAAAAAATATAGGAGTGCCAATATGGTAGTAGAGCTATGAAATGAACCAAAAATTAAAATTTGCTCAGTATAAAAACAATGAAAATGATAATTCAATTTATATGAGAAAAGTTTCAATAATCGTATCAATACTAGGGCTGTTATGTACCGTAGTACCATCATTTTTTGTGCTATATGGAAAAATGTCCTGGGATGACCATGCCTTGTTGATGGCAATCGGAATGGTTTTATGGTTTGTTTCCGCCCCGTTCTGGATGAAAACGAAATCAATTCAATAAAGGACCAGTTTACAATTTAAAAAATACAGAATGGATATTCAAAGAAAATTCTATGTGGGTATAGATGTAGGGACCACCAACGCCAAATGTGTTATTATAAATGACCTTATGAAAGTTGTTGCAAAGAATAGCATTGAATATTCAATAAACTCACCACAACCTGGCTGGGCTGAACAAAGTCCTGATATGTGGTGGGATACGGTTTGGCAATTATGCAAGGAGGTCATTGGGAAATTTGAATATAAACAAGATATATGTAAGATCGGGGTAAGTGGTCAAATGCACGGTTTGGTTACATTGGATTCCAATTTAAAGGTTATACGTCCTGCAATTTTATGGAACGACCAACGCTCTGCAGACGAATCAAAGGAGATTATTCAGTTGGCTGGAGGGGAGGAGGCCCTCTTGGACTTTACCAATAATAACATGCTCACGGGTTATACTGGTTCAAAAATATATTGGCTTCAAAAGCATGAGCAGGAAAATAGTGGCAGGATCCATAAAATCGTCATGCCGAAAGATTACATCAGGTATAAGTTGACCGGAGAAATATTTACCGATGTTACGGATGCTTCCGGTACGGGCTTGTTCAATGTTAAGGAGAGGTGCTGGTCCACGGAGCTTTTAAGTAAAATAGGGATTCCTATAGAATGGTTGCCCAAGGTAATTAATTCAACGGATCAAAGCGGTGTTTTGAAGCCGGAATTGGCGGAGCAACTCGGTCTAAAGAAAAATATACCAATAATCGCCGGTGCGGGCGATGCGGTCATTCAGCCATTGGGGTCGGGCATTCTTGATACATCGGAAGGACTATTGGTAATTGGCACGGGTGGTAACGTAACCATTCATTCGCCAGAATTTAAATACAATTCTGAGGGCAGGTTACAGTTTTTTTGTGGAGTGCTGCCAAATTCCTATGTAGCCATAGGTGTAACCTTAAGTGCCGGGGGTTCATTGAAATGGTTTCGGGATCTTTTAAAGGAAAGGGTAAACCCGGCCGATAATGAAAATTATTTGACGTATCAGGAATTGGATTCCCTTGCCAAAGAATCCCCGGTGGGAGCAAATGGGTTACTGTTCCTTCCATATTTAAGTGGCGAAAGGTGTCCACACCCGGATGAGTACGCAAGAGGTGCATTTATTGGGATAAATACTCAAACTTCCATATCGGATATGGTACGGGGGGTAATGGAAGGTATATGTTATAGTTTAAAGGATATCACCAAGTTAATGGATCAAGCTGGTTTTGTTTCGGAAACCTATTGTTTGTCCGGGGGCGGGGCAGACAGTGAATTATGGAAGCAAATATTGGCCGACGTTTTCGATTGTAAAATTACAACCGTTGCAACAAGCAGTGAAGGCAGCGCTTTTGGGGTAGCGATTCTTGCGGGGATGGCGGATAAAGCATGGAGCAGACCCGTGCAGATCAAAGAAGGAATACCTACAGTCACAACGAATGATCCATCTACCGAAGACAAGGAAAAATATTCCAGAATGTTCTCCATATATCAAAAGGGGTATCCTCAATTAAAAGCTATTTTTCATGAATTAAATACTTAAAAATGAACAAAAAAAATGAAGAATTGAATACGGTCAATCGTTTGATTAGTAAATCGACCCTTAAGCCAAATGGAGTTTTATGTCTGTTCCTTATAATATTTATTACGGGTGTCTTTAGCGGCAATGGGCAAAAATCTCCATATCCCGACAGTCCAGTTATAAAGGATATTTCATTAGACTGGTCCTCTCACCGACGTGCTGCCCAAGGAAGTGATAATTTTCAGCTCACTTGGGCAGATGATAATAATTTGTATGGCTCTTGGGGAGATGGTGGAGGTTTCGTCGGCAATGACAACAAAACCTGTCGTGTTCCCTTTGGTGTGGCCCGTGTAGAAGGGTCGGGTAAAAAGTGGAAAGGATATGACGTGTGGGGAGATCCAAAGTGTTCCGAAAACGGAGCTACTTTTAATGGCAAAAGTTGGGGTACAATTAGTGTGGAAGGAGTTCTCTATATGTGGGTAGTTTCAGATCATAAATATGGGCATTTGAAGTTCGTTAATTTGGCCAGATCATTTGACCATGGCGCATCCTGGGAGAAGTCGGACTGGAAATTTGAAATTACGGACAGGTTGTCCATCCCTACTTTCATCAATTTTGGCAAGGATAATGCAGGGGCCAAAGACGATTTTGTTTACAGTTATTTTATTCACGTGCAGGATACCACGAATACGAAATTTGAGATGCACGAGAATGGGAAATTGTATTTGGCAAGAGCTAATAAGGATTCCCTATGGACAGGAAGAAAAGCATTTAAATGGTATAAAGGTATGAATAGCGGAGAGCCACAATGGGGAACGGTTATAGAAAAAAAGCCAGTATTCGAAGATCCCGAAGGTGTGGGCTGGTGCCTAAGTTCATTTTATAATCTGGGATTAAAACGGTACATCCTATCCCTAGAGCACACAGAGACCCATAAAGGAATTATGGGCATATTCGATGCTCCGGAACCTTGGGGGCCTTGGACCACAGTAAAATATTGGACAGAGGAGGAATACTTTGGTAAAACTAGACCGGGAAACTCGTTGGAATGGGGCAACAATATTTTCTTTCTTAATTTCAACAACAAATGGTTGAGCAAAAACGGGAAGAAATTCACCCTAAATTTTACAGGGGGTGGTAGGGGACAGGATAATGATTCGTTCAATACGCTAAAAGGTTCGTTTATTGTAAAATGAATTTACAATCAAGTCCCATATTAATGAAATAATTCGTTACGAAATAAATTTATCAAAGTTTGATGATAAATAATATAAAAAATGAAAAAAAACATCGAATTAACCAATACAGGTGCCTTTATAAATGAAAAATGGAAAGTCCTAAATCAATTTTTTGATAAGCCTAAAAGAAAGGAACAACTATTTATAGTAACATTTCTTGTGGTCATTTATAGTGTCAATGGACAGAAATCCCCCTATCCGGACAGCCCGGTAATAAAGGGCATCTCCTTAGATTGGTCCACGCACCGCCGTGATGCCCTTGGAAGCGACAATTTCCAGCTTACCTGGGCTGATGACAACAATTTATATGGATCTTGGGGAGATGGCGGCGGATTCGTTGGGAACGACAATAAAGCCTGTCGTGTTTCGTTGGGATTTGCTAGGATAGAAGGGTCTGGTAATAATTGGAAAGGATATGATGTTTGGGGGGATCCGGATTGTGCGAGGAATCCGGCAACATTTAATGGAAAAAGTTGGGGCACTATTTGCGTAAATAAAGTTCTTTATATGTGGTTGGTTGAAGGCCAACGGCAACAACATCGTAAATTCGTAAGTCTTGCCCGGTCATTTGACCATGGGGCAACCTGGGAAAAATCAGACTGGGAATTTACGGAACATGACAAAGTAGCTATCCCTACATTCTTAAATTTTGGCAAGAACAACGCTAAATCCAAAGATGAATTTGTTTACAGTTATTTTATCCAGAGGGAGGATACGGCAAAAATGGATTTTGCCTACCAGAAAAAGAAAAAGCTCTTCTTGGCAAGGGTACACAAGGACTCCCTGTGGGAGGGTAGAAAAGCTTTCAATTGGTACAAAGGTCTAAATGCAGATGTACCGCAATGGGGACATATTTTTGATAGAAAGGCCGTTTTTGAGGATCCCGAAGGGGTTGGCTGGTGTCTAAGTGCATTTTATAATCCGGGATTAAAACGATACATCCTTTCCACTGAGCATACCGAAACGCATAAAGGGGTTATGGGCATTTTTGACGCCCCTGAACCTTGGGGGCCTTGGACGACTGTAAAGTATTGGACTGTTGATGAATTCTTTGGAAAAACCAGACCTGGCGATTCGTTGGATTGGGGCAACAACATCTTCTTCCTTGCTTTTAACAACAAATGGTTGAGCAATAATGGGAAGAAATTCACCCTAAATTTTACCGGAGGGGGCAAGGGAAAGGATAACGATTCCTTCAATACGGTACAAGGTTCGTTTATATTACATTGAAGGAATCTCCCGTACATGATTTACTTTTAAGTCAATTGAATAAGTTTACAAGAGTTCATTAACGAATAGGACATTTTATCTATGAAAAAAAATCGAAAAACAGTATTCCTGTTGGCTGTGGTATCCATAGTATTGGGATGTGTCAAATCTTCAGATACGACTCAGTCAGAACCAATATCAGATAACACAACCCAACGAAAAATAACTGCTGTGGAGCAAAGAGTGGATTCGATCATTAAGCAATTAACGCTTGAAGAAAAAATCGATATGCTCAGTGGCAACAGGATCGATGAGATAAAGGGTGCGCCTAGGATTGGTTTACCGGCTATGCGGCCCTCTGACGGACCGTTGGGACTTCGAATTTATGGTAATGCCACCGCTTTTCCGTCTGCAATAGCCATGGCCGCCTCCTGGGACGATCAGGGTGTTGGGACCATTGCCGCTGCTATGGCGAGGGAGTTTAAGGCTTATGATAAGAATGTTCTGCTTGGTCCCTGTGTCAATATTATTAGGTCGCCACATGGGGGCAGAAATTTTGAAAGCTTTGGGGAGGATCCTTTTTTAACCTCACGTCTGGCCGTGTCCTATATCAACGCCGTACAAAATGAAGATGTAATTGCCTGTGTAAAACATTTTGCCTGCAACAACCAAGAGATAGAACGCAAGACCATTAATGTAAAAGTGGATGATAGGGCATTGCATGAAATTTATTTCCCTGCATTTAAGGCCTCTATTCTGGATGCCAAAAGTTGGTCCATAATGGGTTCGTACAATAGATTGAATGGTCATTATGCCTGTGCCAATAAAGAGTTGCTTACCGGAATTTTAAAGGATGACTGGGAATTTCCCGGTTTTGTGATGTCCGATTGGAACGCCATTCACAGTACGGTTTCGACCCTGAACGCAGGAACGGATATTGAAATGCCTTTGGGGAAATATTTAGGGAAGAGGGATGTTTATGAGGCTCTTACGAAAGGTGAGGTAAGCGAGTCGAGGATTACGGATGCCGTTCGTAGAATCGTCAGGGCAATGGTGTCCATGGGAATCTATGATCGGCCACACCCTATTGGAGGAGAATTGAATTCGAAGAATCATAGGGATTTGGCAAGAGAGGCCGGGGCAAAGGCCATGGTGTTGTTGAAGAATGAAAAGAACTCCTTGCCGATCAAAAAAGGCAACATAAAATCCATAGCTTTGATAGGACCGGGTGGTAAGGTAGCCAGGGCTAGTGGCGGTGGAAGTTCCAAGGTGATTCCTTTTTATACCGTTAGCCCGTTAGATGGCCTAAAAAATAAATATGGTACAGGGATGGAAATTAACTATGCTTTGGGATTTGCCGACGAAATGGATATTATTCCAATAGATTCTACCTTCCTATCGCCTCCGGATGGGCTATGGAAAAAGACGGGTCTTTATGCCGAGTATTTTGATAATGGTGATTTGGAAGGTGTCCCGCTTAAACGACAGATCGACAAAAACATCGATTTTGAATGGCAATTCCCTTCTCCGGCATCAGGTAGACAAAGGGAGCTTTTTTCTATACGCTGGGAAGGTTTTATCAAGCCTGAATACGCGGGAAAGTATATTTTGAGCATAAAATGCAATATGAATATGAAGGTGTATATTGAAGATCAGTTGGTGCTAGAATCAAAAGATGGACAGAAAGATGTAGTTTCTAAAATAATCGATTTTGATAAAAACGAACGAAAGGCGATAAAGGTGGAGTATAAAGGTGCCGCATCCAATGCAATTTTGGGTTTGAGGGCCTATGAAGAGAATATGTTGCAAAATGCCGTGGAAGTAGCCAAAAACTCGGATATGACCGTTATAATTGCAGGTTGGAGTGAAGATTTGGAAAGTGAAGGTGTAGATAGAGCAAGTCTAAGCCTTCCGGAAAATCAAATCAAGGTAATACAGGCTATTTCCCAAGTAAACAAGAACGTGGTAGTTGTACTACATGGAGGGGCACAAATAATTATGGACCCTTGGTTAGATAGGGTGCAGGGGATTATTATGGCTTGGTATCCAGGACAGGAATGTGGAAACTCTCTAGCAGATATACTTTCCGGGGATACTAACCCGTCTGGCAAATTGCCTATGACCTTTATGAAAAAGTGGGAAGACCATTCGGCATATGGTAATTATCCTGGAACTAACGGGGAGGTCGATTATAAAGAAGGAATTTTTGTGGGTTATCGCCATTTTGATAAAAAGGGAATAGAACCATTATTTCCTTTTGGATATGGCCTTTCATATACTGCCTTTTCCATTAGTCATATTAAACTAAATCAGGAGAAAATAAATAATACTCAAGAGATTAAGGTGTCCTGTACCGTGAAAAATTCAGGAGATAGGAGAGGATCGGAAGTTATACAGTTGTATATAACAGATGAGGTTTCCAGTCTAGATCGTCCAATAAAGGAGCTTAAGGGTTTTAAAAGAATTACGCTGGATCCAGGTGCATCCAGTAGTGTCGAATTTACTTTGGATAAGGAAGCATTTTCCTATTATGACGACCAAAAAAAGGATTGGGTCGCCGAAGCTGGTAAGTTTAAGATCTTGCTTGGTAATTCTTCCAGGAACTTGCCCTTATCAGCTGAATTTGAATTAGAGTAAATCGGAATGAACACATTTTGCTTTAATAAAGAAGTCAAGATGACTTTTATTTAAAAATATTAACTATGAAAAAATCCAGAAGAAAATTTTTGACATCAATTAGTTTATTAGCAGCCAGCACAGCTATGCCACTTTCGGCATTCAGTTTTAGTTCAAAAAAAGAGAAACTAAGAGTTGTATTGGTAGGAACAGGAATAAGGGGTACAAGCTTTTGGGGCCGGAGACTCGTAGAGCAATATTCAGACATTCTTGAATTTGTTGGGTTATGCGATATAAATCCCGGAAGATTGGAATATGGCAAAAAATATATGGGTGTCTCCTG
>TARA_R110000737_G_scaffold117240_2_pt1 | contig 11734 bp, 5 predicted proteins | sample TARA_R110000737 | Tara Oceans TARA_R110000737 (sample SAMEA4398027) | marine metagenome | biome: Polar Biome; feature: [SRF] surface water layer (ENVO:00010504); material: water (ENVO:00002006), including particulate matter (ENVO:01000060) such as... | depth 5 m
CCCAATTCTTTGGCAATTAGATATTTTCCTTCCTCTGGAGTTGAATCAAAATCAGAGAAAAGCCAAGATTTATTCTTATTAATTTCAGCGATTTGTGGTAGAAATTCTTGTTCCAAATGGTTCCTTTCTTTTTGAAAAGCTTGAATTAAAACTCGAACACTTTCTTCCAAACTAGGCAATTCCGATTTCAATTTTGGCAACCATTCGTTTCGCCAGAGATTTCGCAAATATTTATTTTCCTGATTGCTAACATCTTCGCGCCATTCGAATTTATTTTCCAAAACGTATTTTTTCAATTCTTGTTTTGAAAAATTCAGTAATGGACGCCAGTGATTTCCATTTTGTTCAGCCATGCAGCTCAATCCAGCAATTCCAGATTTCCGACTCAAATGCATGAAAAAGGTTTCCATTTGATCATCGAAATGATGTGCCGTCATCAGAATGGAATTCGGTTCTTTAGATAGATAATTCTGAAAGAAAGAATAGCGAATTTTCCGAGCTTCATTTTGCAAATTTCCACCCATTTCTGCTAGATGAGCCTTCATCTCGTAGTTGAGAACGGCAAGAGGAACAGCATTAACTTTTGCCAATTCTCGAATGAATTTCTCATCAGCAATTGAATCTTCTCCTCGTAAATTGTAGTTCACATGCAACAAATGAACATCAACTTTTTGCGCTTGAAGAAGATGAAATAATACAACAGAATCCAATCCACCACTAATCGCCAAATAGACCTTTTGTTTAGTCTCCGGAATTAAGTGTAACGGAAATTGAATTTTGGAATTGTTCATACTTTCGATTTAAACTATACTAGTAAAAACATGTATTGTAGATTTTTACACCGCAAAGAAGCAAAGTTCGCAAAGACACTTTTATAAAAATCCTTTGCGCTCTTTGCTTCTTTGCGGTAAAACTTTTATTACTCATTCATCCCATCCAAAATACGCTGCACCTTGGTCAAACATTCTTGGTATTCGCTTTCTGCATCAGATTGAATAGTAATCGCTCCTCCGACATCGCAAGTCAAGGTTTTACTGTATTTATCATAATAAAGTGAACGAATGACTACATTGAAATCGAAATCACCATTTGGGTCAATATAACCAATTGAACCTGAATATATGCCTCGTTTGAAATCTTCAAATTCTTCAATAATTTTCATTGCACTTACTTTTGGCGCTCCTGTCATAGAACCCATCGGGAAAGTTGCACGAATAATATCTGTAAGTTTCGTTTCTTCTTTTATTTGACAACTCACCGTAGAAATCATTTGGTGAACAGTTTCGAAACTATAAATCCCGAACAATTCATCAACAGTCACACTGTTTTTCTCAGCGATTTTTGAAAAATCATTTCGAACCAAATCAACGATCATGACATTTTCCGCACGTTCTTTTGGATCATTCAAAAGTGAATTTTTTAATGCCTCATCTTTTTTAGGGTCACGATTTCTAGGTGCTGTGCCTTTTATCGGTTGCGACAACAATTTAGTTCCTTTTCGCTGCAGAAAACGTTCAGGTGAACCGCAAAAAATTGTATAATCATCGAATTGGAAAAAAGTAGAAAACGGAGCTTTGGTGATGTTATTCAATTTGAAATAAGCATCTAATGAAAAGTCGAATTCAATGTCTTTTACCACAAATTCTTGACAGTAATTCACTTCGTATGCATCGCCTTGCTGAATTCTTTCTTTAATTTTATTGACATTCTCAATGTACTTTTTCTTCGGTGTAACTGGAATGAAATCCAATTTATATGGGTGAAAATTTTGATCAGTCTCTTCTTCCAAAAAGTACTCTAAAAACTCAAAACTTTCCGTTGTTTTTTCGCCCTGCATGAACTCAAAATGTTCACTATCCATTTTCACAACATATTCTGGAACCCAAAAGAATAAATCGGGAAAATTTTTATTGTCTGTATTTTTTGAAGAAACATCTTCCAACTCATTCTTCAAATCATAGGCCAAATACCCGAAAATGAATTTCTTAGGATGTTCAATGATGAACAACTCTAAATCATGGAGTGCCCTGCCAGCTTGAGTTTTTAGACGTGGACCATCGCCAAAAGCCAATAAACCGCTGCCATCGTTACTATTCAAATAAGCAATAGGGAATTCATTCATGCTGCGAATTTATCCTTTCTTGGAACAGCACCCAAATTCAACTCAATAAAATGTGCGATTTTCCGTATTTTCGTCAGGATTATGTTGTATCGATTTCTGAAACTTCTTGTTGGCCTTGGCATTCGCTTTTATTACAAAGAAGTGAGGGTGAAAAATAAGGTCAATTTAAAAACGGAAGGACCGCTGATTATCATAGCGAATCATCCCAATACATTGATGGATGCGATGATGCTTGGTCATGTTTGTCAGCAACCAATTCATTACATGGCGAAAGCGACTTTGTTCGATAGCAAATTCAAAATGTGGTTATTGCGATCATTAAATATGATTCCAATTAACAGAATAGGGGAAGGGCGCATAAAAGGAGTTTCGAATCAGGATAGTTTTTTGGCTTGCTATGAAATGCTGGAGAAAGGAAAAACGTTAGTTGTTTTCCCAGAAGGCACGAGTTTTCAAGAGCGACATTTGCGTCAATTAAAATCTGGAACGGCGAGAATAGCATTGGAAACGGAACGAAGAAATAACAATACACTTGGATTAACAGTATTACCTATTGGTCTAAATTACTCTCAAGCTGAAAAATTCCGGAGTAGTGTTTTGGTTCACGTTGGACAAGCAATTTCAGTGAAAGACTTCGCTAAGGATTTCAAAGAAAACTCTAGTAATGGCGCAAAAAAGTTGACAGAGCAATTTAGAATTCGCTTAGAGCAAGTATTGGTGAATTCAGAAAGCAAAGACGAAGAGGAGTTAGTTGACCGAATAGCAAGAATTATTGAGTCCAGATACACCAAGGAAGGATTAGAAAATGTGGAAGATGAAATGTCTTTTCTCAAAAAAATTCGCGATAGACTAGACGATTACAAAGTAACTGAAGCTTGGAAGCTCGAAGAAATACAGTTGTTGGTAGAAAAAATTGAATGGGAAATCCAAAAATGGGATATACGGACTGACTTTTTAGATCGTCGTTTTCGTTCCAGAATGTTCTTCCGACAAGTGCTATTTTCCATCATCTTTTTATTGATTGGTTTGCCTCTTTTCGTATTTGGAATTTTTCACAATATTATCCAGTACAAACTAACAGACTTGATCATTCCCAAGCTAACCAAAGACATAGAATATTATGCGCCTATGGCTGTGTTATTGGGTTTGATTCTCTATCCATTAACCTACTATGGATTTATAGAGTTGGTCAATATTTTCTATCCACTCACTTTTTGGAAATGGATAATTTACCTCGTACTAATGCCCTTGAGCGGACTTTTCGCCTATTTCTTTTACCGCTACCTAAATCACATTGGCTACAAATGGAAGTATATTTTCCTTATGATACGCCAGAAGGAGGTGATGTTGAGTTTGAAGGATAAGCGAGAAAAGCTAAAAGAGTTTTTTTATTAGTATGGCGCAAAAAGAATATTAATTAGGATAGTGTCCATAGAAACGCTTGTACTCTGAAGAAAGTATTTTGTTAAAAAAGTGTAGAGTTTGTAAATTAAATTTGATTTTAGTTAACTTGGCCCATAAATCTATGATAATTGTAATTATGAAAAAAATACTTTTACTTTTTAGTGCTCTACTTGTGACTTCCATCGCGTCATCGCAATACTGGCATATCCCTGCTCCTAATGCAAATACAAACCCTGGTGGATTAAACACGGACAATGAGTTTCCGTTTAATGCAGGAGCGCCTAATGGCTGGACTTCTATTCTTGGGGGTGGAAATGCATCACCTACATGGTCAACTGTTCAGACAATTCCGTTTGCTTTTTCTTTTAATGGAGCACCAGAAACACAATTTAAAGTTTCATCTTCAGCAGTATTAACTTTTGATGTAGGGACAGGGGTTTCCGCACCAACTTATACAAGAGCTACAATGCCTAGTGCATTAATTCCAGACAAATCAGTTGCTATTTGGGGACTGGCAGGAATTGGATCAAACGATGAAGTTATTACCAAAACCTTTGGAACGGCTCCAAACAGACAATTTTGGGTGCAATTTTCTTCGTATGGTTATGGTACTACTCCATCAGATGGTCAAAATTATACCTATTGGAGTATTGTTTTAGAAGAGACAACTAATAAAATTTACATAGTCGATAATAGAACTGGAGGTTTTGCAGGTTCTAACAAGGTTTCTATGGCTGTTCAAATTAATTCAACGACAGCTGAAGCTGTAGCAGGAGCTCCTAATACAGACAATATTGCTGGATTTGATGCTTCTCCAAATGATAATACGTATTACGAATTTATTCAAGGAACACCATCAGCTTTTGATATTGCCGCCCAAAGTATTACAACATCAGCATACTTAGGTACTGGAAACAATAATATCACTGGAACATTAAGAAATTTTGGGTCAACGACAATAACATCATTAACAATCAATTATGCAATAGACGGAGGTGCAACGGTCTCAGCTCCACTAACTGGATTGAACATCCCGTTTTTAAGTACTTATTCGTTTAATCATCCAACACCATGGAATGCGACAGCTGGTGCTCACACTATCGATGTTTGGGCTACAAACTTGAACGGTTCAAACGTTGATGCAGTGCCAGGAAACGATCACAAGATTAAGTCAGTTAGCGTTATCAGTGAAATTGTTCAAAGAATACCTCTTTTAGAAGTCTTCACTAGCTCTACTTGTGGACCTTGTACTCCTGGAAATATAAACTTCCATAATATAATGGATACGGTTAACGACAACGATTTTGTTGCAGTTAAATACCAACAAAATTTCCCTGGAACTGGTGATCCATATAGAACTGTAGAAACGGTTAATAGAAGAACAACTCCTTATGGTATCAACTCAATTCCGAGAATGGAAATTGATGGTGGATGGGACGGTAATGCGAGTTCGTATACATATGGATTGTATGCAGCTCAAAGAGCAATTCCGGCATTCTATAAAATGAATGGTGAATTTAAAATTACGCCAACACATAATTTTGAGATGAAGGTGCGTTTTGCTCCTTTGGTTACATCTACTGGAGCAAAACTTCATGTAGTAATTATTGAAAATAGAACGGAGAACAATGTTAAAAGTAATGGTGAAACTGAGTTTTTTGATGTAGCAAAGAAAATGGTTCCTAATGATGCTGGTACAATTTTGCCAGCAGGTTCTATTGGAGTTTGGGACAGTTTGTCTTTTACGTATGCCTTTAATGGTTCATATAGACTTCCAGCTGATGGTCAATTAGCAAATATCATCGACTTGGCGACGGAACATTCGGTTGAAGATTTCGGGAATACAATTGTTGTTGCTTGGGTTCAAGGATCTGACAACACAGTATTCCAAGCATGTCATCTAACGAAGAATAGCCAATTAGGTGTTGAGGATTTAGGTTTATCGGTAAAAGAAGTTACCATTTTCCCGAACCCTTCAAACGCTAATTTCACAGTTGATTTTGCTACTGAAAAATCGGCTAATGTTAAATTTGTTCTTGTAGACTTTGCAGGGAATGTTGTTTATACAAACCAATTGCAATCTTCAGCAGGAGTAAATCAAATGGAAATTGGAACTTCAAAATTAGCAAGTGGAATTTATAACTTGATGATATTTGACGAAAATCAAAATGCGCATATTGAGAAAGTTGCAGTTCAACATTAAAATAGATTAGATTCGAGAATATTTCGAAGCATTCATTATATCCTAACAGACGAAAGTTTGTTAGGATATTTTTTTGAGTTTAATTAGGTCATAAAACAGAAACACATGTAACTTGAACTGGTACAAATTTTTACAAATAGCGTCCTATTTCTCCCCATATACCAAGCCCAAGTTCCCAGAAAGTCTATAAATCTCTAAGTAAGTATCCAATCGGTTGAAAAGGTTCTCGTAATGTTGTAGCAAAGTGTTTTGGTAGTTCGTTTGAAAAACAATTAAATCAATAGAATTTACAGTACCCAAATCAAAACGTTTTTGTGCCAATTCGTAAGCTTTCGTTGCATATTCTAGGTTTTCTCTAGAAACTGTTACTAAACTGTTCCGAATGTCATACAACGACAATTGATTGGTCAAATTCACACGTAAAGTGTTTTTCAACTTCTCCACATTCATTGCGCCAATTTCTGTTTGAATTTTAGCAACTTCTACTGCGCGTTTTGATTTCCAGTTGTTGTAAATGTTGTAGCGTAAGGTCAAGTTTCCAGAATATGTTAAGGTTTGCGTCGAAAACGTAGTTGGGTTTCCAGGCATACCACCACTTAATTGTCTAAGTTGACCATAAGAAGGATTGGCCGACAATTGCAAGGCAAGCGTTGGGTAAAGAAAAGAGCGCTGAAATTCGACATTCGTTTCCTGTAACTCCAAAGCCAAAAATTGATTCTTTAAATTCTGGTTGTTTTCGAATAAATCGGCTGAAAGTTTATCTCTATCAATGACTGGAAGTACCATTTCCAATTTATCGCTTAGTACAGGTAAGGTGTTGAAAGTACTGTCCTCACTGTTGTTCATCAACAAAACTAGATTGCGCAAGGAGTTTTCGTAAGATAAATTTTGCAACAAATAATTTGTGCTATCCGTCAAATATTGATTTTTCAATTGCAACAATTCTAAGGAATTAGATGCACTGTACTGATTTTTAATTTCGTTGTATCTCAATCGTCTGGACGAGTATTCCATCACCTTTTTGTACAAATCACTTCGTTCTTTTTGCAACAAAGCAGAATAATAGGCTTTCATAACATCTTGAATCATGGATTCAATGATAACAGCCGTATTTCCTTTCGATTGAACTTCCATTTGTTCCAAACGCAACTTGTTCATTCGAACCTGAAAACCACTAAACAAATTGGCATTAGCCACCAAACTCGGACTAAATCCTTGGTTCAAAATAATTCCAGGCGTAAAGGTGAATGGATTGTTTGTATTGTCTTGAATCAAGTTGTTTTGACCAATTTGTAATGAAACTGTTGGAAAAAGGCCAGCCTCACTCCAAGAGTTATTTTTTGACGCGATCTCTTCGTTTTTCTCACTGATGAGAATATCGTAATTGTTTTTCAAGGCATTGAATACAGCCTGTTGTGCACTCAAACTTTCTTGTGCACGAAGTCCTGAAAACACAAGGAAAACCGTGAAGAAAATACTAGTGCTCTTGATCCAATTCATGTAAATGTTTTTTTAATTGAAGTGCTGGTTCAACTGACAAAGTGTCAACTTTTTCGCCCATCCAAAATTTGCGGAATGTTCTGCGGGTTCCATTCCAGAATAAAATTGCCGAAGGATAGAAGAACAAAATGAATACAGTTCCAAACAATACACCGAATGCAATAGAAGTTGCCATTGGAATAAGGAATTGGGCTTGCATACTTTTTTCGGCAATCATCGGTAAAAGACCAGCTACTGTTGTCAAAGATGTTAAGAGAATAGGTCTAAAACGAGAAACTGCCGCTTCTAATGCTGCTTCACGAACAGAATAGCCTTCCAATAACAAATCGTTGTATCTGTCCAAGAAAACAATTGCATCGTTGACCAAAACACCTAGAAGAGCGATCATTCCGAAAACAGATAAGATAGAAACTGGAATACCAACTAATCCGTGTCCCAAAATTGCGCCAGCTATTCCAGCTGGAATTACGAGCATGATTAAAAATGCCTGGCTCAAACTATTAAAATGCAACATCAAAATAATGAACATGATAACAATTGCAACTATGGCAGTGCTTCCCATTGAGCTTCCTGTTTTTTGACTTCTTTCGAATTGACCTAAAGAAACAGTTTGAACGTCTGGATAAACTTGTTGAATTTTAGGGAGAATATCTTTTCTAATCTCAGCATTGATATCCGCTACTTTATCAGGATCAATGCATTCAGCGTCGACTTTAATAATTCTTTGTCCATTTCTTCGCGTTAAATTTTCGGGAGCTCGACCTAAATTGAAATCGCAAAGTTCATTTAATGTTATCGCCAAACCTCCAGCTGTTCGAATACGCATATTCTCCAAATCAGATAAGCTATTTCTATCTTCTTGCGGGAAACGTACCCAAACTTTTACCTCGTCTGTCCCTATGATTACACGTTGGGCTTCGGAGCCAAAAAATCCTTGTCGAATCTGAGTAAGAACCTCATTTTTCGAGATTCCGTAAATCTCAGCTTCTGGTCTCATATTCAGATAAACTTCAAAACGACCTGGAGGCATGTTGTCTTTAATACTTATTACACCATCCTTTTTCCCCATTTCGCTTTTCAGCATTTCTTTCGCATCAAGCAAACTAGATTCGTTTGTCGAAGTCAACCCAAGTTCTATTTCTTTTCCAAATCGATTGAACCCACCTACGTAAATATCTTGTGCCAATTTGCCTTGTGGAGTTGCTCTCAGACGTCTGTAAATTCGATTGATAATGGTGTCAGCTGGCACGTCTGAACCTTCGTTGTCTAAGAAAACGGATAAACCTCCAGTATGATTTCCAGCTTGACCTAAATTTCTCGTAAACCCAAGATTGGAAGTGAAGTAGCGCATTAAAGTATCACCTTCCTTTTCGATTTTCGCACTTTCTTCGAGTACAATATTGGAAGCCAATTCTAAAAATTCTTTGGTCTTTTCTTTATTGTCACCCGGTTTAAAGGCAACTTCTACATTGAAAAAATCTGGCGGAATGTCAGGAAAGAACGTGAATCCAATGGTCTTGTTTGCCATAAATCCAAAGGTGATTATGGTGATAACCATAGGAACAAAAAATGTAAATAAATACATTTTTGCTTTTTGACCAATAAACGTTTCGATTGCGGCTTTGAAGTAATTATCGCGAACATGTTTAATTCCCTTATCCGCATTTCCTCTTATCATATTTTCCAAAGGGGATCTAGAAAAACCATGCAAACATAAAAAACCGCCTATGCCGAATAATGAAACAGGGAAGAGCATTCCTAAAACACTTTTCACATCCAAACCGCCAACAAGATAAACGCCAATCCAAACCACAAAAATTCCACCAAGGAAAAACAGAAGTCCTTGACCAATCGTATATTTCGGTTTTGCTGGTTCAGCCAAAATCGATTTATGAGCCAAGTGAGCTGGAAGAATAATGAAAGCTTCAAATAAACTAAAAACCAAACATGCAATCGCTACAAAAGCCATTTCACGCATCATTTCAAGTCCTTCAACAAAAAGTAAAACTGAGAAAGCCGTTATTGTTGTGATTACAGAAGAGAAGACAGAAGGCAAAACCTCCATCGTACCGTCTAAAGCAGCTTGTTTTGCAGGTTTTCCCTTTTCAAAATGAGCATAAATATTTTCAGCAATTACAATTCCATCATCAACCAAGATACCAACAACGAGTATCATCCCGAAAAGGGAAATCATGTTGATTGACATGCCGTAAATTGAACCGATAATAAACATTCCAAAGAATGAAAACGGAATCCCAAAAGCCACCCAAGCGGATAATTTGATATTTAAGAACAAGCCCAAAAAGATTAGGACAAGAACAAGTCCCATCAAACCATTTCCAGTCAATAAGTCAATCCGTTGGTTCAACATATCGTTGAATTCAAAGAAGATCACCAATTCAAATTCTGGATTTTCTGCATTGAATTTATCCCTGTAATCGTGCAAGGCATCCGTGATTTTGGCAATGTCTTGATCAACCGTTTTTTCAATTTGGAAAGAAACAGCTTGTCGTCTGTTGAATTGAGCTTCCTGTGATGCTTCACTATACCCAATTTGTACATCTGCAATATCTCCAACTGTTATATTTTCTCCTGTTCGGGTAGTTCGGACTAGAATAGCGTTTATTTCTTCAGCAGTCGTTCCACGGCTATTGGAGCGTATGCTCATTTCTTGAACACCACCGCGAATCATTCCGGCAGTTATGTCTAGATTTTTGGAGGATACAGCTAGACTAACTTCTTGTAGAGAAATGCCATATCGTAACAAGTCATTTTCTCGAATGTTAACCGCAATTTCTTTTTCAGGGAAACCATTTTTAACGATCTCAGTTATAAGTTTGGTGTTCAATAAATCTCGCTCAACCTTCGTAGCAATATCCGTTAACTCCGTTTGACCAATGTTGTCTTTTTTAGCTGCAATTCCAACGAATGCGACCGTACTTCCCATACCGCCAGTTTTTATGCGGGTGATAATCGGTTTTTCAGCTCCTTGCGGAAAGCTATTAATGGAATTTACGGAATTCTCAACGTCGCTCAGTAATTCGTCTATATCTGTATCCTGAAATGCTTTGATAGAAACCGTAGCACTGTTTTCAGAAGAAGTGGAATTCAGCTCATCGATTCCGTCCATTCCCTTGATGGCTTGTTCGATTTTAATCGTGACGCCTTCTTCCATTTCACTTGGCGAAGCTCCGGGATAGAATACGTTTATAACTACAGTTTTAGGATCTAATTCAGGGAAAAAGGATCGTTGCATCGTGGTAATCGAGAAGATCCCGAATATCAAAACCAAAACGATAAAGGCATTTCCCCAAATAGGTCTTTTTATAAAAAAGTTGATGAGATTTCTCATGTCTACCTATTGATTCCTTTAAATGTCTTTCCTTTGGTATCAACTTCTACCTTTTCAAGGATTACTTGCTCACCATTTTCTAAACCAGAAATATATAATGAGTCTGGCTTGTTGCCAACAACTTGAATTACCCTTGGCACGATTTGTCCATTTTTTAAAAGGTTTACTTTTCCTTCAGTCACTGCCATTCGTGGAACAGTAATACTCTCTGTGATTGCTTTTTGGTTGATAGCAACATTTAAAAATAATCCACTATAAATTTTTTGATTTCCAACTGGTCGAATTGAATAGTAGACATCAACTGATTGAGTTTGTTGATTAATAACATCTGAAATTCGACTTATTGAACCCGTTCCGACCATTAAACCATCAGAATTGGAGAAAGTAACACTTCCTTGTTTTTGGTAATTTCCGAGATTGTCCAGACTAATCGGAACTTTAATTTCAAAATCATTCGTTTTGGCGATTCGTGCAAGACGAGTTCCCGGATTTGCGATTGAACCAGGCTCAGCATACGTTTCCAAAACAGTTCCAGAAAAAGGAGCTATATAGACGTATTTTTCCATTCTCGATTCCGCACTTCGGATGTTGTAATATTCCGCAATAATTCCTCTAGATGTCATAAACATTTTTTCTTTACTGGAATTCATTTCAGGTAAAGTAGGCAAACGTTTTCCTGCTTGAATGTTATCTAAAAACTGCAACCATTTCGTTTTCTCAGAAGGAAAATCCAATTCTACGTCGGGCATGGCACCTACAACCAAATTAGCTAATTGAATTTTTCTTGCACTTAATGTGTAATAAGCTTCTTCATTGTTTACTCTGAACAAAACTTGCCCTTTAGAAAATTTCACACCTGGTTTCAAATATACAGCGCCTTGTTCTAGTTTTCCTTGGACTTCAACTGCTATGTCGATTTCGGCATTGGTTGACACTTGTCCGTAGGAGATAATTTGCATCTCTTTTTCTTGGTTGAGAGCAGTCCTAACGGGCACATAGACAATTGTTTCGGCCTCCTTCATCGGTTTTTCAACCTCTTTCTTTTTACTCTTGATATAAATAAAAATAAAGGCAAAAATTAGAAAAAGAGTTCCTAAAATGATAATTTGATTTCGCTTCATGCTGTTGAGAAAATGTTCCCAAAAGTAAACAT
>TARA_R110000737_G_scaffold79871_1_pt1 | contig 11727 bp, 9 predicted proteins | sample TARA_R110000737 | Tara Oceans TARA_R110000737 (sample SAMEA4398027) | marine metagenome | biome: Polar Biome; feature: [SRF] surface water layer (ENVO:00010504); material: water (ENVO:00002006), including particulate matter (ENVO:01000060) such as... | depth 5 m
CGATGCCCGTGGTTCGCCGTATGGCAGGAACTCCTAAAACAGGAGAAACAATAGTTCAAGAAGAAGTAATACAAAAACCTAAAGGTAAATTAAACTTCTTTGAAAAATTGTTTGATGGAGGAACAGGTCTAGGAGTAGGTCCTTATGCAGATTCAGAGCAAGGAGACATAATAGACTTAACAGAATATGGTGCAGGAATTTATGATAGGAAAGATCCTCAATTTATAGAATTTATTAAAACAAGATATATGGATAATAAAAAAGATTACACCTTTGAGGAATTTCAAGAAGGCATAGATTCTTATGTAAATTTTTTAAAATCCTCTCAATCTGTTGACAGAGCAGAAGGCTCTCCAATGCAAGGCGAGCAAGTTAATGCTGAGAATGTTGGTATCATGGATGGTTTTAGTGGTGAAGGTCAAGGCGAAGAAGCAGAAGCCATGGCTATTTTAGAAGAAGGACAAAGAGCAGAAAAAGAAATTGAAGGGACGGAAACATACGATGAATTAATGCGCTCCATCAGAGGTGATGATTTAAGTGAAGCAGATAGAAGAGAAGAACTAGCTTCTTACGTAGGAGAAAAAGATGCGGAGGAAACACCTGACAGTGTGTTGACTTTAGTTCAACCTGTTATGCAAATGCTTGATCAAGATACGGCTAACACAGGTATTGGTCAAATAGAAGAAGGTCAAGAAATGGCTACGATTGCACCCACACAACAAGATGCGGAGGAAATGATGGCTATGAATATGACACAACAACCCGTAGGCGTTGCTAACGGTGGTTATATGAGCGGTTTTCCTAATCAAAACATGGGAGCACAATCATTAACAGCAAGTGATAACATTGATAATCGTATTATGCAGAACTTACAGTTTGAAAGAATGGCACCTGGAATGATGGGTTATGCTAATGGTGGACAAGTTCAACATTTTGCTCCTGGTGGAATAGCTGGAAAGAAAGCTATTTATGATCCTTTATACATGGAATTAATGGAAGGTTACAGTGATCCTGAACAAAACAAAGCTAATACTCTTATGGATATTTCTCAAGCAGCTCTTGCTTATGGAAGAGGGGATGTTGATTTAAGCCAAGGAACTAGTTTATTTTTAGACAAAACACAAAAAAGAGTAAATGCAGACGATGCAAAGAAAAAAGCTTTAGAGATGCAACTTAAATCAGGTTCATTGTCCTCTTCGATTGCTGCACAAACAGCGGAAGATTTAGCAGCGTCTAATTTATTGACAGCGAAAGCTAAAAAAGCAGGAGAAAAAGGAACTGTATATTTTAAACAAAGTAATGAAGAGGGGGGTCTAATAGATTTCCCTGCAGAATTTAATGATATAGCAGGTTTAAAAACATCGGTTCAAGGTTTACCAAACGGAGCATCAATTTATATTGATAAAAACAATAAACCAATAATTACTTTACCAGACGTACCAAATAAGGAAGCTTACTTTGATTTAAATTCTGGTAAGGTTGTATACTTTACTGACGAAGAGCTCGAAGGCAAAGATATGAAAAATCTTACCACTGTTGGAGCAGGTCTTACTTATGTTAAAATACAAAGACCATCTCAAGCAGCAGGAGCTTTAAGTGGTGAGACAGAAGTTATGAGTATAAATATTAGTGATTTAAAAGAGTATTTAGATTCAGATCAGGGTTGGTTAACTGTTCCAAATAGTGAAACTAGTATAGTAGGTAATAAAGAAACAATTGTTGACTACAATCAAGGGGGAATTGTTCACCGAGAAGATGGCACTCCTGAAAGTGGAGAAACAGTAGAAAATGAACCTTCTTTTTTTGAAGGAATTTTAAATAAATTTAAATCAAAACAACCTGTTTTAACAACTGAGTCACAAATAGATCAAGCAAAAAAAATGGTAGCTTCAGGAGATTTAGCTTTACGTAATTTATTAGAATTAAAAAATTATCTTTTAACAGATATGTCTTTAGCTGGTGCAGAAGGACAAGTAATTGAAACGGGAAGAGATTTTTTTGGGCTAATTAATGAGTTAGAAAATATGGTTTTAGGAGGAGTTCTTATTCCTGATGAAGGTGGGCTTATGACTTTTTTTGATAAACCTGATATTGAAAAAGTTAAACGATTAAAACAAGATATTGGAAACTCTTTAGCTGAACTTAAATCTTTTAAAGGAAATAGACAACCAAATGTGTTCAATACAGTAATGTCAGGGATGGAAGCTGATGTTACAGGGTTTTTTCCAAAATCAAAAAGTATATCTAAAATAGATGGTATGGCTAAAAAAATAGGTGATTTATTATCTTATTACACTCAATTATCAGGTCAGTATGCTGTCTCTACTAATATAAATAATCCACAAAAAACAGATGCAGATATTCTTGCATTACAAGGACGTAACTTAGAGGATAGACTACTACAAATTCAAGAAATGGTGGATGGTATTCAAAACATGACTGAAGAAGATGTAAAAAATTCAGCTTTAAATTTAGAAATGAACTCTGAAAAAGCTTTATCTCTTTTGCCTCCTGAAATGGCGGATCTTTATGATACGGATAATAGCGTAAAACAAGCCATAAATGCAATTATGCAAGGTGCTGATGTACAACTTGTTATTGAGAGATATAATTCACTTAAACAAAATCAACAATAAAAATGGTGGATTCTTCAGAAATTAAACCTAATATTACAATAGAGTTTGGGAACTATGAAGATCTTGTTCCTAACAAACAAGAAGGACCTCCTGGAAATAATTATGCTGATTTAATTCCTCCTAAAACTGAAACACCTCTTCCAGGAATATTTTCAGGAAGATTTACAGATAAAACAAAATACATAGGGGACTCAGATATTCAAGAAGATTATGAAGATATTACTGATCAATTAGGTGGTTTTGATAGATTTATGCTTCAAACTATAGGCGGTAATGAAAAAGTTATGCGCGAAAAAAAATCTGAATGGGACTGGGGTAAATTTAAAGACGCTCTTCTTTCTAGAAATGCAGCAGCAATGGTGGGTGCTTTTGGCGGTTATGAAGGTGTTAAAAGACATTTTGCTAAAACAGCAACTACTGTTTTTAAAAGAAACCCTTATATTTTGACCGCATCGGTAATAGCAGGTACTTTAGGTGCAACGTCATTCGAACAAATACATGACCGTGTTAAAGGATTTATTACAGGGGAGGAAGAAACAATAGACGAAATTTGGAAAAAAATACCAGAAGATCTTAAAAGAAATTTATCATATGAAATGCTCGGAGTAGGATTAGTAGCAACTCCTTACTATATTAAAAAGAATTTAATGAAAGGAGGAGAGAAAGTTGCCCAACTTATGAAATCCGTTAAGACATTTGGTAATGCAAATCAAATAAAGGCAGTGGAAAAAAAATTAAAAAATAGTGAATACAACACTTTTGCAGAGAAACTTTCTCTTACCCAACAGTTAAAAACTTTAAGAGAAAAAAATATAGAGTTAATACCAATGGATTTTGCTGGTAACATTGCAAAAGGTTTTCAAGCAATAGGAGGTATATTTCCTTGGGTATCAAGACCTTTTGTACAATTTATTAAAAGAAGAGGAGGAAATCTCAAAACAAAACTTGATGATACTTTAGCTGCTTTAGGCGACACTGAAGCAAATGCATCCAAAATAGGAAAAGATATTGCTGATATGACTACTAAACAATATTTAACATTTAGAGATGTAGTGGGAAAACAATATGAGAAATTTTTAGCTTTAGCAAGAGGAGAAGGTTTTAAAAATGTTGATGGAGAAATAATTGAAGGAATTAAAAATTTTGATGTAAATATTGTTCCTTTATTTAATTCAGCCAAAGCTGTTGATGATAATGCACCTGATTATTTATTAGATGTGGCAAGAAAAATTATTAAGGAAGCTCAAGTAGGGGGAAAAAATCAACTACCTGAAAATCTTCAATCAGAAGCGTATAAGATGTCCTTATGGTTGGTAAAGACCTTTAGTGATCCTCAATTTATTGGTAATGCTAAAAAAGGAGCTATTCCCACACATATAGATGTTCAAACGTTAAGACAGCTTATAACAGGAAATTTTAAAACAAGTATAGCAGCAGCTAAAAATGATGGTAAAGCCATCGGTCAAATTATAGAATTAAAAAATGCTATAAATAGAAGTTTTAATAATATGGATTTAAGTAAACTTCCAAAAGAAGCAGCAGACCAAATAACAGAACAGTATCAACTTGCTAATGGTATGTACACTAACGGGTTTATGAGTGGAGGAAAATGGTTTGATGGTATCGATATATATGAAAGAGGCATGGGAAAACAATTTGAAAAAGTAAAGAAAAATATTTTTAATGGTAGATTAACTGAGCAAGGTAGGCAGTATTTTGGAGAATGGGTTGGAAAATTAATAAAAAACGGTGACAAAGACTCTATTAAAGATCTCTATATTTTAACAGGAAAAGATGATAATTTAATGGGTACTTGGATAAGAACCTACATGGACGAGGCTTTCCAAGCAACATCAAAAGGACAACCACAGAAACAATCTGAGTCACAACGAACATTTAATTTTTTAAATTTTGACCCTAATGAATTTATTAAAAATTTAAAATTTAGAGATGTAACTTCTACATCAGGAGCAGGTTCCACAGTATTAGGTAAAGAAGAAGGTATAACTGAGATGTTAAATATCTTAAATAAAAGTACTGATGGAAAAGTAATAAGTGGAAAAGATTTTAGAGAATTTTTAAATTTATTGTCTATTCAAGGAAACATAATACTTCCCGATGTACATGGTTTTATTAAGAGAGGTGCGGTATTTTCTGGAATATCAGGTATCATGGGAAAAGTTTTAGGTCCTCTGTTTGGAGCTACACAAGGTTCTACAGCAGGGTCAGGAGGGCTAGGTTTAATGACAACTTTATCAGGTTATCAATTTTCTTCATTACTTGCTAATCCTAAAAACACAAGATATTTATTAGATTCTTTAGATAAAAGCATACCTTATTTTCAAAGGTACAGCGCTGCATTAAGGGTTTTAGAAATAACACAAGACAACATAATTAAAACAGCCTCAGAGGCAAAAGATGAAGCAAAAGAAAAATGGAATAAAACTGTTAGTAATGTGCAAGAATTCTATAATGAAGCTTTATTGAATGCTCCAAAAGAAGGAGATACAGAGCCTCCAGTAGTTATAGAAAAAGAAATAAATGTAGATGAAGATAATAATGAAACAAATGTAGATGAAGAAGTAATCATTGATGAGGGAGCTACTTTAAACGTCCCACAACCCGATGCAAACTTTAATATGGCCGCGGTTATTAATCCATTACCTAATGCTGGAGGAGGAGTAGATCCTGAAACAGTAGCAAGTTTAGAGGGCGTAGGAATGCCTATATTCCGTGATCAAGGTGGCATAGCTTCTTTATGCGGTGATAAAAAACCCCAACAAATGGTGGCGTAAATGGGTATTTGGAGTGCTATCATGGGCGGAAAAAACACAGGAAATAAAGATGCCCAATCAAAAAAATCTTGGCAAAGTAGCGGTAATGTACCTGACAATCAATCTAAACAAAGAACACAGCTTGATCGATTAACGGCCAAATACGGAGAAGGGTTTAAAGACACCAGTCAAGGAAAATTATTATCAGGATACATTGATAATGTTTCCGTCAATAGAGGTGGTAACATGGGTGCGGATAATGATAGTTTCTATACCACAGGTGATGATGAAGCAGATGAATACAGGTATGATAATCTTTCAGGGGATCTAGATGTAAGTGATATAAAAGGAATTAACACTACTCTTGCAAGAAAAGGATTAAGTAATGAGGATTATTTTAAATATAACCAATTTTTAAGGGAAAAAAATACTAATGCTTATGATAAAGCACGTCCCATAAGTAGTGGTAAACTAATAGGTACACTAGGAAGCAGTCTTTTTCCTGGTGGAGGGATTATGAAATTATTGAAGCAGGCAAAAAATGCAAGTTTTAATAAAGCAAAGGGCTTAGTAGATAGAACAGGAATAACAGATACTCAATTGTATAAAGATGTTGTCGCTGCTCCTTCAGGTTTCGTGGGTGATTTTAAAAATTTAATTACTGGTGGAAGAGGAGAAGACGATGAAATTTCTCTTGATGTGGAAACTATTAAAGAAAAGAAAAAAAACAAGAAGATAGCGAATTTAAATACAGATACAGATACAAATAATGCTGTTATGGCAATGGCAAATACAAAAAGTAATATTACTCCTTATAATTTTAATGCTAATCAAGTTGATTTTAACGCGCTTCGCGGTAACCGCTCATTAGATTTTAGTGAATTAGCAGGGGCTCCTAATACAGGGCCAAACACTGTTGGAATAGGAGGAGTAAACTTAGACAACACGGCTTACAATAATTACTTAGCTAACAAAGCAAATTTTGCAGATACAAGTCTTAACAATACAAATATGGTAAATGAAATGATAGGTAACCCTACTTTACTTAACAGAGCAAGCCCTACAGGTTTAAATTATAATGCTTTAGGTGAGGTGTCTAATCCGCAAGATTCAGACGCTTCCTTAGGTTATGATTTCTTAAATAATAGGATAGTGTAATGGAAACTAATGTTAGAAATGCTATTTGGTTTGCTATAATTTTAGTGAGTGCTGGAGTGACTTATGGAATGATGTCTCAACGATTAGAAGCAGTTGAATCACAGCAATCAAGATTAGAAATGATAATACTCCAAGACATACCAGAAATAAAAGAACGAGTGATACGGCTTGAAGTATTATTAGAAAAAGCATTAGACAAATAATACTTTAAATTGAATTCCTAATTTCATTCAACTTAGGAAATTCTACGTGTGTAGAATAATGAGGCTTATCTTTTTCAAATTTTTCATTATCAAAAGTAGGATCAAAATTAGTAGAACTTTTTAAATAAAGTTTATTTACTTTAATCATTCTTTCTAAATCTAATATTCTTTGTTCTGAATATTGCATCCTTTTCATTTTAGCTATTGGTAATGCTTCTTTAACGGTCATACAAACATCGCTTGCTTTTATAAACCAATCAAAAGTTTTAGTGCCTCTGTAATACTTGCTTTGTAACCAGAAAACATTAGTCATTACACCTTTAATTTTTTTCTTTTTATGATAGACACCGTAAGTGTCTCTTGATTTTAAATTAACCATACCACTACCAGATTTAATTTCTAAAAATTCTACTGGTTTAGTAAAGTAAACTGCATTGTTTAATTTTTGTTCAAATATATTTTTCATAAAGTCCTCCAATATTTACCCTTAATAATAAGGGGTTTAGTTTTAAACTTTGTGTCAATCCCAATTACTTTTAATTTTAGTTGAGTATTTACAAAGCGACAAATTTGAGAAGAGCTTAATTTAGGAAACTGTTCTCGCAGTTTTGCAATCAACGGTTTTTTCTTTAAGCCCTTATCTACTAAGTTAGCTAAAGCATTCATCAAATCCTCCTGACGTTTTTTCTTCAACTGTTTTGTTGATAATGGTAATGAAGGCACCACAATTTCTTTGGGCGCCTCTTTGTATTTTCTTTTAGTTTCTTTCCCCGCGGCATCACGTAACCATTGCGGGACAACTAAGATACCTTCCTTATGAAAGATATCTTGTTCTTCTTTAGTCATTGTATCAGGTAAAATTATTTTACTCATGATTACCTACTTTTAATGGAGATAATTGATTATCCATAATTTCATCAACATGTGAATCAATGGCTCTATCTAATTGAAAGTCTGCTTCTTTTTCTTCATTAAAATCAGCAATAGCATTTAATAAAACAGATCCTCTTTCATTTGATTGTCTGTTTACTTTTCTAACAGCATCTTTAAATGTAAAGATGCTTCCAAAATTAAATTCTAATTGTTTTGAATCAAACATTATTTCCTCCCACAAGTTTAATAGCAGGAATGATATCATTCCCTCTAATTTTAAGATGTTTAAGTAAACCTTTTTCTGCTGAACGTTTAGAATCAAGGTTTAAAGTAATTGACCTCCAAGCTTTCTTTGGGTCATCAACTTTTTTTAATGCAATCATATCAACAACCTCTAGTAAAAGAGATCGGTCACCGTTTAAAGAACCACCCGCAAAAAACTTTTCGTTGCTTACAAGTTTAGCAAGCATAGTTCTTTCTTCTGGTTGGTCTTGTCCTTTTTTAAGTTTCTTTAAAAACACTGCACTGAAAATTTCATTTCCAATGTAGTTTAGTGTGTCTTCTTTTTTTAGATACATTTCTTTCTCCTGTATATTTAATATAATTTTATATTACATTATATTATATACATTACAAGTAGTATCTAATTTACCGCAGAAAACAGCCAATATTTTAAGTTGCGTCACCCCACGATTTTCCTGTTTCACAATCAACTTTACTCGGAACAGTCAAAGGTAAAGCATTTTCCATAACCTCAATAATTTTCTTTTTTGTTTTTTCAGAGCCATCAAAACTTAAAGTTAGCTCATCATGAATTTGTATAAGAGGAACTAATTTTTCTTTATACAATTCTATCATCGCTTGTTTTGTTTGATCCGCAGCAGAACCTTGTATCAATCTATTAAGGGCTTTGTATGTTCCTGCTCTTTGCAAGTGGTGATGCTTACCATATTTTAATTTGGCTTGATCTTTTGGTAAAGCTTTAAAGACACCGAAGGTTGTTGGTTCCCATAATTCAAAACGACATTTCCTTCCTTTAATTGTAGAAACATTTCCTTCATCATTTGCAAGTTTAGATATTCTTTTTGTTAATTCTTTAACAAAAGGAACTTTTTCATTATACTCTGCTAAAATTTCTTTTGCCATATCTACATCTACTTGTAGTTCGTTGGAAAGTTTATTAACACCCATTCCATAAAACAGTCCAAGATTAATTGTTTTTGCTTGATCCCTTTCAATATTAGCTATCTTGGCGACAATACTATGAAAGTCTGCTTCAGGATTTTTTCGATATTCTTCTACGACCGATGATGCTCCTTCGCATTTAAGTTTATAAGCAAAGTGTGACGCGATCCGTGGCTCTTGTTGTGAGTAATCAAAACTACCCCACGTCTCTCCTTCTTCAGGTAAAAACAATCCTCGAATTTGTTTTTTAATTTCTTTATTTTTGGAAGGTAGTTGTTGTAAATTAGGATTAGAGTAACTAAATCTTCCTGAAACAGTTCCCGCAGTACCATCACGCATTTGATGAATACTAGCATGTATCCTTCCCGTTGAACCATGACGAATAATGGTATCAAGAAAAGTAGACTGAACTTTATTTATTTCCCTAGCACTTTGAATCTTCTGAGCAATAGGGTGTTTGTGATTCAATAAAAAATCTTTTGTAAAACTAGGTGCCCCTGTCTTCTCTGTTCGTGGATACTCTATTTTAAGTTTATCAAAAACTTTTTGAATTGAATTCGCAGCCCAAATATCCACTGCAACACCCGTGTCTGCCAAAATACTACCCAGTATCTTCTTCTCTGTAATCTTAAAAGTTTTTTTATAACTCTCTGCTTTTTCCACATCAACTCGTACTCCTTTTTTTGTCATTTCAAATATTATAGGAAGAAGATCCATTTCTAATCTATAAACACTTGTTAAATCTTCTTTGTTAATAATGCTTAACATACTGTGATAAAGTCTCAATGTTAAGTCAGCATCCTGTTCTGCATAGCCTCCTACATAAATAGCAGGCAGTTTGTACATTTCACTTTTAGGATTAACACCAAATTCACTTGCAGCTTGCTTCAATAAATTCTCATCTTTGTACTCACCTAATATATCTTTGCCTACTGCGTTTAATGCATAAGAAAATTTATTCTCATTAATGATAGGAGCCATTAACATTGTGTCTACAATTGGTCCTTTAACATCAATACCTTCCGCATAAAGCCAACCAAGGTCGTACAAGGCGTTATGAGCTACTTTTATCGCATCAGTTTGCATTAAATTTTTGACCCATGCCATAACACGCTTACGATCCCAATTGAAACCGTTTTCATGTCTTATGGGGTAATACCCCTTCCAGCCATCTACAGCGATAGCCACGCCTATGATATGACCTTTTTTTATTGTCCATCCAGGTCCCGTTGTCTTGAGTTGAGGGTCATATGTCTCTAAATCAAAAGCAATGACTTTTGCTTCTGATAGGTCAGGTAATTCATAAGGAGGTATCCATTCTGATTGTGTAAATCCAAAATTATGCTGCATTATTTTTTTCCTTTATATATTTCGATGTTTCTCTTCCTCGTTTTTCACCTTCTGATTCAAACGAGTGATTATCTTTATTCGTTCTTGCTTCTATCTCTCCTGCTATAGCCATATAAGCAGAAGCATCTATATAACTATCTTTTTTATGGCTGTGAACTAAGCGAGCAATTTTAACAAGAGCCATGCATATGGCTACATCATGAGCTTTTATTTCTTTCTTTAAAACAACTGACCATAACTTAGCTATGTTTTGATGATTAGTAAGACGATCTCCGTAATCCGTGTTTCGATCTCCGCCTATTAATTTAATAGCTTCTTCTAAAATTTCTTTATGTATCATATTTTATATGCCTCTTCTCGTTGAGCCTCGACTAAATAAAGTTTTTCTTTTGCTCTGGTTACCGCAACATAAAAAACTCGATGCTCATCATCAGGGTTTCTTGCGTATGATCTGTAAACTAGTCTTCCAATATCCAGCAGGACAACAACATTATCGCACTCACCACCTTTTGCCTGGTGGATTGTAGAGACTTTAATACGTGGCTCCCCTTGTACGTCTTCTCCTACTCTTTCCAACCTTCTTAAATAAGCAATTTCTTTTGGTGTTAAACTACTTAATACCTCATACCATTCGCCATCTACGAGCAAACCTTTATCATTGTGTAAATCCTGTAAATCAAACAGTTTTTTTTCTTCCTCTTCTTTATGTGTCTTAGCTCCTCTTTTTAAATACCCTTTAGAAGAAATTTTAGAATATAAAGTTTTTAATTCAGGTAGAGTAATAGACACGCCTTGTTTTAATCTTTTCCAAATTTCAATAGCTTTAATAATAGTCATAGAAACTGGTCGATGCTCTCCTCTTCCATACCAATACCCTTCATTAAATAAATAATTTTCAATCATCTCGTTACGAATTTTTTTAGTTCTTCCCAGCAAAAGCCAGTTACCCTCAGACATGTTAATATGTTTGATATCAGACATTCTTTTAACCTGACCCTCTTCTTTTTTAGGTTGCCAAGTTTTTACTCTTCTGTTTTTTACCTTAGAAATAATATTGTTTGCAATATCATAAATAAGCTTAGGACATCTATAAGACTTGTTTAACACGGTTACCTTACCTTCTAGCGCGATAAATTTATCTACATCGGCTCCCATCCATCTAAAAATAGCTTGATCATCATCACCTGCTATGTATGTTTCTTTACTGTTGGCCATTAACTTATCAACCATGTTGTACTGAATACGTGGCATGTCTTGTGCTTCATCAATAAAGAGTACATCAAACTGTGTAGAAAATGTGTCATTTGTGTAATCAACAATCATGTCAGTAAAATCAAATAAATTATTATCCTTTTTATATTTTTTAATTGTACGGTTTAAGTAATCTAACTTAACGGTATTAAAAATCTCCGAACTATTGCTACACTCTTCCTCTAATGTAATGTCTTTTATTCTCGCCGCGTTGATTAAATTTAAATATTTAAAATTAGAATTAGTATAAATAGAATCATCATTATCATTAACTACAAGGTTAAAACCAATAAGATC
>TARA_R110000737_G_scaffold74855_2_pt1 | contig 11721 bp, 11 predicted proteins | sample TARA_R110000737 | Tara Oceans TARA_R110000737 (sample SAMEA4398027) | marine metagenome | biome: Polar Biome; feature: [SRF] surface water layer (ENVO:00010504); material: water (ENVO:00002006), including particulate matter (ENVO:01000060) such as... | depth 5 m
CAAAGATTCAGAATATACAACCTTCGATGCAACTGACTACGATAGCATCATGTGCCAGTCGGGATGTATGATTATGGGAGTTACGAGCGTCAAAAATGTCGAAAGCGAGACAGCAATCTCCAATGCTCTTAAGAAGAACTTAGAGAAAACTCTTCTCGCTGAGGGTTTTGATCTGACAACTGCCACGGGCGCTGCTTGCATTGTCGTCGGGAGCGAAGAGATATTTGAGGAGACTGTAGGCTTGATGGACAGTATTGAGTTCGGCTTCGATACTTTGGCTGCTCTGACGGGCGGAGCCATGGTTCATCGTGGTATATACGAAGATTCGAATAAAGATAAGCTTGTCACGTATACCCTGATTAGCGGGCTCAAGCGACCAACTAAACGTATCGAAGGTCTTAAGAAGTTTTTAAAGTAATATGAAGTTATTAATTTCTATAGCCTTGTTATTTGCGTTCACCGCTGTTGCCGGGGAGGTTACTGAATTCCGACCTCGCCCAGCAACCGTCGAAACCGGCAATAGCCTGTATATCGGCGTCTTGCTTAGTGAGGAGGACTTCCGGAAGATTTTGCAGGACAAAGTAGATAACAACGCAAAGCTTGCAGAGTGCCAAGTGGACAAGAATGTTTGTACCCGGCTCCAGGAAACATATAAGATATCCGTCAAGAGTCTGGAAGAGACACTGCATAGGGATAACACTTGGTTTAGAAGGAACAAAGGAGCATTAGGACTCCTATCTGGTCTTGTAATTGGGGTAGGAACGTCTATAGCAATTGTTAGAGCGGTCGGTCAGACACCATGAATTCAAAAAAAGATCCAAATTATATTGCGGCTTTAGAGAAAGCTATTTCTGAAAAATATGGTAAGGATACCGTTCAGGACTTTCGTAATACTTGGGAAGAGGATAAAGAAAAAGAATACCTTGAACAACTCAAGATCTTGCAGACTAAGCTTGATGTGTTTAAAGAGAATCAAGAAGAAGTTATTATCGGTGATGTAAAGATTAGAAAACGCCGTCGTGACCAAAACGAAGACCGAACATGTCCAGTCTGTAAAACATATTCATTTTCCAGAAGCGACGACCTATATATGAATAGGTTTAAAAGCTGTTATTCTTGTTATGTCGATTTTATTGTAGGACGTGAAGATGCGTGGAGTAACGGGAATCGCCCAACACAAGAATATTTGGAGTATGCAATTGCTACGAGGAGAAGAAAATAATGGCTAGTGTTCTGGAAGTAATTAAATGTTTGAATCAGGCTGCCGCCAATGCTTATGACGGAGCCCTGGACGAAAACGGCGAGCCCTTGAAACTGGGTCTAAACCGAGAAGATGGGCACCCGATTCTCGATAGCCGTGTTATCGATGGGTTCAAGGTCCGCTTTGCGGGACCTAAGATGATCGTAACGTATCAGAGCGAAATGAGAGTCGATGAACTTCATCCCCGTAATAGATTTGAAAATGAAATCGAGGCTAAGTTCAAAGATATTGTCAAGTTCCTGAAAAAAGAGTATAAGAAGATTAAAAAACAATCAGTATCCTTGACGGAAGATTCAGAAATCGATATCATGGTGCAAACAACCTCCCGGCATCATACCTGGGTCCAAGCTAAAAAACAATATGCTATTGGCGGGTTTGAAGGAGTTGAGTCGCTTCGTATGGGTTCGGAACGAGCGGCCGACCGTAGAGATAAAGACTACCATAAGCAATTTAAGGATTTCTTAGAACTCTCTACCGCCAAGAGACCCTCTAACGACAAGGCAAAGAAGAACCCAGAAACGCCCGAGTCCTAGATGCCTTTATCAAAGAAGGAAATGATGGCGGAAATAGTCCGCTGCGGCAAGGACCCCGCCTTCTTCTGTAAAAAGTACGCAAAGATTTCTCATCCTATGAGGGGGTCCATCCCCTTTGACCTTTACGACTTTCAAGAGGCTGCCCTAAAAGACTTCAAGGACAATCGTTTTAGCGTTATTCTTAAAGCACGTCAGTTGGGTATTTCTACCACGGTTGCAGCTTATGTCTGTTGGATGATGCTCTTCCACAAAGATAAAAATGTGTTAGTAGTCGCTACCAAACTGGGGACTGCTGCTAACTTGGTAAAAAAGATCAAAGCTATACACAAAAACCTTCCAGCCTGGCTTAAGATTTCTGAGATATCTGTTGATAACCGAAATTCTTTCGAGTTATCTAATGGCTCCCAGGTCAAAGCCACTGCAACCTCCGGCGACGCCGGGCGCTCTGAGGCTTTGTCCCTTCTCGTGATAGACGAGGCAGCGTTTGTGGATGGCATTGACGAGCTTTGGGCCGGTCTTTATCCCACTCTTTCTACTGGTGGGCGGTGTATCGCTCTTTCTACCCCTAATGGGGTTGGTAATTGGTTCCACAGAACTTACACCCAGGCAGAAGAGAAGAAGAATGATTTTCATACGATCAGGTTACCTTGGGATGTCCATCCAGAAAGGGACCAAGACTGGTTCGCCAAGGAAACACGCAATATGTCTCGGCGGGAAATCGCCCAAGAACTTGAATGTAACTTCAACGCCTCCGGTGATACTGTAATCCACGGGGATGATCTAAAAAAGATTTTAGTTAATATTGTCGAACCCGAGCGCAAAACAGGATTTGATAGAAATTACTGGATATGGAAAGAGCCCGAGCCTGATCGGGATTATCTACTCGTAGCTGATGTAGCAAGAGGCGACGGTACAGACTTTAGCGTGGCTCATATTTTTGAGGTACAAAGCATGGAACAGGTGGCAGAATATCAGGGGAAAATAACCCCCGATATGTTCGCACCTCTTCTCTATTCAATGGCTTCCGAGTACAACAATGCTCTCTTGGTAGCTGAAAACAATTCGCTTGGGATAGGAGTGCTCAGCAGACTTCAGGACTTAGACTATAAGAATCTATATTATAGTATAAAATCAACTCATGAATATGTCGATGAAGTTTCAGCTAACGCTCTCGGCGGCATCGCCGGATTTACTATGTCAATGAAAACTCGTCCATTAGTTATAGCTAAATTTGAGGAATTCATTAGAAATAAACTAATTAGTATTAATTCGATGCGCCTGGCAAATGAAATAAAGACATTTGTGTGGCACAATGGAAGACCGCAAGCAATGCGCAGCTATAATGACGATCTTGTTATCGCTGCTAGCATTGGATGTTGGGTTAGAGATACAGCTTTGACGGCTAACAAACGGGAGGCAGATTATAAAAGAGCGTTACTATCTAGTATTTCTGTCTCTTCGACAACTTTGAGCACTAAGATAGAAGGCCAGCACGGATACACAGCGCCCAATCACCAAAGCGGGCGTTTCACGGGTACTGATGGCAAACAACACGACTTAAACTGGATAATCAAAGGATAAAAGATGGCTGACGATAATAATACTAATGACTCAAATAACCCTCGGAATAACCAATCTGGTTTGTTCAAAAGACTTACTAGGTTGTTTAGTGGTCCAATGGTGGATTATGACCGCCCTTCTGTGACCCGAGCATCTCGTCGTGATGTTAAGAAGTATACTTTTACCAGTAGCACTGGTCGGGAATTCAAGAAAAAGGAATACTATAACCCATTTGGTGATTTGTCTAACAACGTCCTCTTACAGAGGAACAAGCAGCTTCGTTATACAGACTTTGACCAAATGGAATACATGCCAGAAATAGCCTCTGCTATTGATATTTACGCAGATGAAATTACGACCTCCACGGCTTTCAACCCTTTGGTGAATATCGATTGTCAAAACAGAGAAATAAAAGATATACTCGATACAATGCTCTACAATGTTCTCAATGTCGAAGCCAACTTGTTTGGCTGGGCTCGGAGCATGTGTAAATATGGAGACTATTATTTATATCTAGACATTGATGATACAATGGGCGTCACTAATGTGATTCCGTTGCCCGTAAGAGAGATAGAGAGGATAGAGGGTACCGACCCAACTAACCCTAATTATATACAATATTTTTGGCAGAACGCAGAGGGTCAAAAGGGGGTTACTTTCGAAAATTGGCAAGTTTCCCATTTTCGAGTTCTAGGTAACGACAAGTATGTTCCCTATGGGACCTCGGTCCTCGAACCATCCCGCCGAATTTGGCGGCAGCTATCGCTTCTTGAAGACGCTATGATGGCGTACCGCATCGTCCGCTCCCCGGAGCGTCGAGTATTCTATATCGACGTGGGAAACATCGCTGCCGAGGATGTGGAGCAGTATATCGAGCAAGTAAAGACCCAAATGAAAAGAAACCAGCTTGTCAATGAAGACTCTGGCAGAGTAGACTTGCGTTACAATGCCATGAGTATCGACGAAGACTATTATATTCCGGTGAGAGGATCTACCAATAATACTCGTATTGAGACCTTGGCAGGTGGGCAATTTACCGGCGATATTGATGACGTAAACTATTTGAGAGATAAATTATTCTCAGCGCTCAAAGTGCCAAAAGCTTACCTAGCTCAGTCTGACGCACAAGAAGATAAAACAACGTTATCTCAGAAAGATATTCGTTTTTCCCGCACCATTCAGCGCTTACAACGAGTAGTTATCGCCGAGTTAGAGAAAATATGTATTATCCACCTGTATACATTAGGATACAGGAACAACGACCTTATATCTTTTAAACTATCCCTTAATAACCCCTCGAAAATAGCCGAACTTCAAGAACTGGAGCATCTGCGAGTCAAGTTTGATATAGCCGGCTCTGCTACAGATGGTTATTTCTCAAAGCGCTGGGTCTATCGTAATATCTTCAAGATTGCCGAAGAGGATGTCGAGAGGATTCAAGTTGAGCAGTTCACTGACGCCCTTCATGCCGCAGCGATTGAAGAGGCTGCCACCGTACCAGAGGAAGGTGATCTGGGCGGCGACCTCGGGGGAGATGATCTTGGGGGCGAAGACTTCGGAGATGAAGAAATAGAAGAGGAAGACGGAGGTCTGTTGGCAGAGCCAGAACCCGGTCAGCGTGATGATTATATGCGAGTAAAAAGTCCCAAGTGGACTCAGGGGGCTTTTCGGCGCAGTGAACTGTCTAAAACCGGTATTAATTTGGCGTCATCGTCTCAGCGGAACCTATTTAAGGGGTGGAGTGGTGAGATGGCACCATTGTCTCGGGGTACCGTTGGAGAAAACAAGGAAGCTGAGGAAGAACTAATTTTCAAAACTCAATACGATATTAAACGCTTGATCGAACAATTGGAAAATAAAAATGAAAGCCAAACATAATAAAAAAAGAAATACCGCATTCCTGTTTGAGGCTCTAGCCAGAGAGTTGACCAAGGCGCTAGTTAGCAAAGACAAGAAAAAAACGCAAGTAGTAAAATCAATCCTCAAGGAGCACTTTCGGAGGGGCATGGTCTTATTTAGCGAATTGGATTGTTTCAATACTTTGGCTAATCAGTCCGAACTGGACCAGTATACAGCAGAGAAAATGGTTTTCCGAGCAAAGAACGCTTATGACCAGTTGAATCAGCAGGATATTTTCAAGGAACAGTCAGCAGTTATTAAGAAGATCAACAAGGATCTCAGCAAAGAGGTCTACAATAACTTTATCCCCAACTACCAATCGATCGCCTCTGTTGCTCAAATCTTTAATCAAAAGCTCCCGATTAAGAATAGGGTCCTGATTGAACGAAAAATCATCAAACAACTAACAAACCCGCCGACCGAGACCGAGGACCTGCAACCTATAGACAATTTAGTAGTCAAGTCTTTCACCGAGAGATTTAACAAAACATACGGAGATTTATTGGTTGAGCAACGAGACCTCCTCTCAAAATACATTACATCCTTCCACCAGTCTGGTGCTGACTTCCGACTTTTTATTGGCAAAGAACTAAAAAGGATTCACGAGGAAGTTACCACTTCATTGAAGTTACAAGAGGTCCGTGATGACACCGAAATGGTAAAAAATACTAAAAAGGTGTTAGAGCGCATTGAAAAAATAAATGTTTCCACCGCCGGTGAAGAAGATATACTAAAAGTGTTGAAGCTTCAGAAGTTAGTTAGAGAGTACCGAACTGATGCCACTAAAAATTAAGCTCGGCTCTGCCGCAGAAGAGAGACCTGTTCAGGCTTCAATAGCTCTCCAAATAACTAAGACTTTGGATGGTCATCTCCTCATCAGTGATCATAAATATATTGATATAATCATCGATATGGACGAGGGCAAGATCGTTACGATGCCCAAGCCTCACATGGAAAAGGATGTCTATGATTACCAGAAAGATCTAATGTATAGCTTATTCAAGGGGGGTGTCGCTGCGGCGGCTGGTCCCCAGGGCGGCCCGGTATTTGGGATGGTGGAGACTACATTCCCAACGGAGGGAGAGGTGGACACAGTACAAGCAGTCCTATATCAAATAGCTGAATATATTAAGAGAACGGCGCATGACGAACAAACCGCCGAGGAATATGATAAAAACATTGAAGACAGGTTTACTGACCCAACTGATGCTGACTCTACCGCCTATGGGGAAGTCCTTCCCTACCAAGACACCCCAGAGGGAGCTAACAACTCTCTTCCCACTTACGCTTATGCGGGATCTGGCTATTACTACTAATGTCTTTTGTATATTTCGTATTGTGTGCTTATGGGCTCACTCAAATTTTAACTTTTTCTTCTCTATTCGCCAACCACCGCCCAAAACACCGTTTTTTTCACTGCCCTATGTGCATAGGCTTCTGGTCGGGTGTCTTTCTTCTGCTCCTAAACCCATTTACAGAACTATTTACCTTTGAAGTTTCTTTGATAAACGCCTTACTGTTAGGTTGCCTATCATCTGGAACATCGTATGCATTATGTATGCTTATCAGCGACGGAGGACTTCAACTTGAACACCGAACTAGAAGGGATGTGGACACAAAAGTGGATGCTTCGACCCGTAACCAACTGTTGCAGGGGTAGTAGTATCTTGCGGGTAACGCCCGCATTCCAAGGAGAAAATTATGAATAAGAAATATGTATTACAAGAGTTTATGAATCTGGACTATAGTCACGATCTTCTTACCGAGGATGAACGTGAAGGCAACCGTGCTGGCACTCACCTTATCGTGGCTGGCAAGATCCAGTGCGCCGAGGCTAAGAATGGCAACGGTCGTATCTATCCTCGCCCAATTCTTGAGAGAGAAATAAAGAACTACGAAAAGCTTGTCCGTGAAGGAAGAGCTATCGGCGAGCTAGATCACCCCGATACCTCAGTCGTGGAACTTAAGAACGCCAGCCATGTGATGACCGAAGTGTGGTGGAACGGCGACGACGTAATGGGAAAGATGAAGATACTCAACACACCTGCCGGGCAGATAGCTAAGCAGTTGGTTGAAGGCGGAGTCCAACTGGGCATTTCTAGCCGAGGTCTTGGTTCCACTCGCCAAGAGGGAAACACCACTATGGTAGAAGATGATTTCCAACTTTTATGTTTTGACCTGGTCTCAGAGCCAAGCACTACTGGGGCCTACCTGGTCGCCGAAAGCCAAGTCAAGACTCATCTGACAAAAGCTGATAGAATTAACCGTGCCCTGAACGATGTTTTGGGCGACGACTAAAAAAGAGAGTTACAATGAAAAAATCGGAATTAAAAGATATCATCAAAGAATGCGTAAAAGAGGTTATCTTCGAAGAGGGTACCTTATCTGGCATTATTTCAGAAGTAGTCCAAGGTCTTGGGACTCCTAGCTTAGTGCAGGAGCAAAGTAGACAGCCCAGGTCCTCCCCTGCCCAAGGAAATATTACAGAGACTCGCCAGCAGATGCTGGCTGCTGTTGCCTCGAACTCCTATGAGGACGCAAAGCAACGCTTCTCTAACCCTGAGATGTTTGAGGGCACCAAGCCCCTGGCAGAATCAAGCGGTCAAGGCGCAGCACTCTCAGGAGTATCCCCTGATGATTCTGGTGTAGACATAACTAATATACCCGGCTTTGGCAACTGGTCTAACGTTGCCGCCTCACGAAGAAAGTAAAAAAAGAATGAATAGAAATAATAAAAAGTATCCCAAACCTCTCACTCCATGTGTCACCGTGAATGCGGAAGACCATCGTGGCGACGCCGACCGAATGGTTCGGCGCTTTCGAAAGCTTGTGAAAAATGAGGGAATTATTGAAGAATCTCGTTCTCGGTGCTATTTTACACCCAAGAGTCAGATACGACGAGAGAAGAAACAAGAAAAACAAAGATTGATCGACAAGGTGAATAAGCGTCGGGAAGAACTACTTAAGCCTAGAGACAGGTTTATCAAGAGGAGGTCGTAGAGATGGCAACATCCGCTGATCAGACAAATTATTTTACCGGGTACCACAACATATCACCAGGTATTGCAAGCGTAGGCTCTTACCAGGTGGCTGGGACACCCTGGATGACTGGTTCCCTAAACATTCCCCCAAACCAAGAAGATGCTATCAATTTTCCAGGTGTAACTAAGTCTATTACAATCATTAACCGTGCAGCGCCTGACTTGTTGGTTCATTTTGCAGCTAGTGGTAGTGGAAATGTCATGGACGGGGTTCATTATATTTCGCTAACTGAGCAACGTGATTCAATTACTTTGAATGTAAAAACTAATATCTTGTATATTTCCAACGTAGATGGAAGCTCAGCAGGACATTATGAAGTTTTTGCTGAATTGACAGGTATCAGTCCAACTCAAATGTTTTCTTTGACTGGTTCTGGCATTACTGACTAAACAGGGAGAGATGTAAGAATGGGCGGCTTTAGACCATCACCAAATTTTATTCCAAGCAACACGCAGATAGGTACGTTAACCTCTTCTAATCACCAGTTTACTGGATCGGTAGAAATTACAGGCTCACTGCTGATCAATGGCGTGGTCATATCGCAAAATGGCGGCGGTGCCGCAGGTACTGTTGCTGGCGCAAATACACAAATTCAGTATAACAATGCTGGCGCTTTTGGCGCTAGCTCAGCTTTCACGTTTGACGGGACAAACCTGAGGACCACGGGAAGTGTATACATTAGCTCTTCGGCAGTAGGTAGTAATGTACCCCTTCTCCGCCTCGACCATGCCGGCGCTGGGGTTGACAACCCCGTTCTCTTTGTGACGGGCTCGGGATTTGTTGGAATCGGAACAGACGAACCAAGCCACCTTGTACATATAAAGTCTGCTGGTAAAGCTTCGATGTTAATTGAGGCGGACACAGACAATACTCCGGAAACAGATACTGCTTATATCAAACTAACTCAAGATAATAATGCTACACGAATGATAGTCGGACTAAACGGTAATTCCGGTGCTGACCCTGACGGTGTTTATCTGGCAAACGCAATGTCTAATGCGGCTATTGTAGGACCCAGAAATGCCGGCAGTCCTCTACAACTTGTAACAAGTAACAGAGCAAAAGTTGCTATTACTGATGACGGTCAAGTAGGTGTTGGCGACGGTTTCGCAGAAGGAAATAGCCCTACTGCTATTTTGCACATTTCTGGCGGTATTGCGGCTCAGGGTACAGCTAAATCATCTCCTCTCCTAAAAATAAAGTATGATAATGTTGATAATATTCTTTTCGTAACGGGTTCAGGACGAGTCGGCATCAACACTGGAACACCAGTCGAGGCTCTTGACGTAGCCGACGACACTGATGCCTCCGCTCGTATTGGTAGAGCCCATATTGGTTGGGACGGCACCAATTCAGATTATGCCACTTTTGCCCACCGAGATCAAGCGACTAGTGCAAATTATGCCCTACAGCAGAGGGCTAATGGCGACACAGTTGTCAATGGAAAGAGCGGCGGCAATCTCTCGCTCCGACTCGGCGGTATAAATGCTCTAATAGTTGATGGCACTAAGAATAACAACGTTGGTATTAACGTCAGCCCAGAAGCTAGACTCCATGTTGCAGCAAGCACACCTGAAAAAGATGTTTTCCGACTCGACGGCGACATAAATAATATTCTATATGTTTCTGGTTCAGGACGAGTCGGCATCGGGACAGGCACGCCCTTAGCACAACTTCACATCTCGGCCTCTGCGGGTGCGGATGGGAATCTTCTCCGCATCGACCATCCCGGATCTAGGGATGATAACCCCATTCTCTTTGTAACGGGCTCGGGATTTGTTGGAATCGGAGTTCCAGAACCCACATACCACCTTCACGTTGCATCCAGTTATGGAGGTGAGGCGGGGGGTACTACTAGAGCATTTAAAGTAGAGGACGAACTCGGCTCGGAATGGTTTTCTATAAACGGCGGCACTATTTCTTTTAACGCCGGCGGCGGCTCAACCAGAGCCGGCGGCATTGACCTCGGTCAACGATTCAATATCGCTCCCATCAATGCTACCCTCGGTGCCTTGGGTATCGGAAAGTATCCGGGATCCACTACCAACATCGTCCAAGTAAATAGCGCCAATACTAATCTAAGCGGAAACTTCTTTGTAATCGACGGCGACGGTAAAGTCGGCATCGGAATCCCAACCAACCCAATCCCAGCAGCATGGGCGGGCCCAACACAACTTCTTGATGTCCGAGGCAACGCCGCTATTTCAGGCGCTTTCGGTTCAACACCGTTCGAGACTCGCTCTACCAACTTCAGCATATTGTCTCCTTCGGGAACAAGTATAGTGGACACTACGGGTCTTGCTAACAACGTAACCTATACTTACTCAATCGAGGACGGGTCGTTTGTGGGACAAGAAAAGAAAATCTTTACCAAAATTACCTTTGTGTACGGTCAGACCACCAACTCCAACGCTTTGCAGATTACTGGCTCAAACATCGAGGGCAGCGCCTTTGGTCCCGGCGGGGCGATTGCCGTGTTCAGCGGGTCGGCGGCCTTTGGCGGTATGTCAGTGGTATGGAGTGGTGCGAAGTGGCTATGCGTAGGCGTTAATAACATCATCCTGCAATAGCTCCAACATTTCTAGGCGTTTAGATAAGTGAGCAACTATTTATTTTGATGCCATGTCATCAAATAAAGGGGAATAATGTATGCCTACTATGTTAGAACAAGCGATCGTCGATGCTAAAGCTCTACGTGAAGCAGCCGTCAAGTCCGCCGAAGACGCCATCGTTGAGAAATACAACGACGAAGTAAAGGACGCCATCACAAAGCTACTCGAACAAGACGAAGAAATGGGCTTTGATATGGAAGATGAGCCTCAGGATATGGAAGATACCCCCCTACAAACAACCGCAATGGAGCAAGTCCCAATGGCTCACCTTACCGACGACGAGGAAATCGTGGTAGTGGATTTGGATGACATTCTCGCAGCGGCAGATGCAGAAGACGAGGAATTGTCAGAGCCCTCTTTGGACCGTGAAGAAATTGCTGCCGAAGTCGGAATCCCTCTGGACAGCGACCTCGACGACGCACCAGCGAATCGTGACGACCAAGAACTGGATATTGACGAGAGCGAGCTTGTTAGCATGTTCAAAGAAATTCTTACAGTAGACATCCCCCAGGTAGAGCTTGATCGTGCCCAAGAGCAACTAAGTCAAGACGAGGTCGAGCAAGACGAAAGAGTAGAATCTGTCGAAACTGGTGGCATGGACGAGGATGACGCCAAGAACCTCATCCGAAACTCTGAAAAGAATGAACAAAATGAATCGCTCAAGAAGCAAAACTTGTATTTGAAGCAAATTCTTGAGCACGTAAAAACTAAATTAGAAGAAATATCCTTGCAAAACGCAAGGCTGTTATATGCGAATTGTGTACTAAGTGACTCCTCACTGAATGAGCAGCAAAAGAAAAAAGTTGCTGAGTTA
>TARA_R110000737_G_scaffold4753_1_pt1 | contig 11703 bp, 12 predicted proteins | sample TARA_R110000737 | Tara Oceans TARA_R110000737 (sample SAMEA4398027) | marine metagenome | biome: Polar Biome; feature: [SRF] surface water layer (ENVO:00010504); material: water (ENVO:00002006), including particulate matter (ENVO:01000060) such as... | depth 5 m
ATGTGAAGATTATACAGCCCCAGATCTTAGAAAAATCAAACTCGGAACACACCTTAAATATAATTATTGTATGCCAGGGGACTTAAAAGGGGTATATTGTTTTAAAGGATTAAAAGCAGTCATTCCAGAATCCGACTTCTCCATATGAGGGCTGAGTGGGTTGAATGGCGTTTTGTACCATGTGGAGGTGAAAGTTGTTTTGTTTTGTTTTCGCTTCTTCCTCTTTCTTCTTTACTTTTCTCGCTTTCCGTTTAGTATCATATCCTTCTATAGCTTTCTCTTGTAGAGATACTAAAAGGTCAATAGGGATATCGTCTAAGGACGAGATAGTTTTCTTCTGTACTGGCTCAGGTTTAGGAGTATCTGAAACCTCTTCTCGTAATTTCTGAATGTCTTTCTTCTTCTTCTTTTCCGTTAGATCCTTTACTTCTTTCCTTTCCTTCGCTTTCGCCTGTCTTGTTAATAGTGCTTTCTCTCTACCTAACCGAAGTCTTTCTAATTGAGCTTCACTCATGACGCGCTTTTTCTTAATCGGTTTATCAGGCGTTACCTCCTTAATCTGTATGTCTTTCTTCACCTTCTTCTCCATGAATATGTCCTCCTCAGGTATGATAGTCTTCTCCTTTATCTCAGGTAGAGCAGGCTCTACCTTAACCTCTTCCTCTTCGTCGTCAGATTCCTCAAGGTCAGCGATCTCCTCAGGCTCTTCTTGTAATAAATCTATCTGAATTTTCGGTAATAAGTCCATTTATTAGTAGTAATATATTAAAAATACTCTATAAATTACTAAACATTTTCTATAATTAGTAGAAAAGCGATAGACATTAAATCTAATTAGTTAATTTCCATTAAAGAAATCAGTTATAAAAATTGATAATAAAAAAATTATATAAGTATAATAATATAAATAAATGAGCGATACGGGTATCCTACAACAATTTAACATTAATGAATTAGCGGGCGCCACAGGTCTCATACTCGGGGCGTTAGGTGGGATACTCGCTATCATATTTAAAAGTCGTTGTTACTGTCGCCTTAACTTATGTTATCTGTGTTTCTGTGAGCGTAAGCCTCCACCTGACGCGGTAGTAGATTCAGACGAAGAAGACCCGAAGAAGAAAGATAAGGATAAGGATAAGGATAAGGATAAGAAGATTTAAAAGGAAAAGGAAAAGGAACCTGAGCCTGAACCTGAACCTGAACCTGAGCCTGAGATAGTAAGACTCCCTTAATCCTCAAATGAACGAGTACACCAACCGAAACCCCAACAGCATAAACATTTGAACATTATATAATAGGTATTTAGATAATAATTTTACCATAAATAATTAATAGCCCAGTAGTTAGCGCTATTCTTATCTTTGTAAGTTAATTCGCCTTTTTTATTCTTAATACCCTTCGCCCTTGATAAATAAGATTTCCTCCTCACAGGGTCTCCATGATCTAAGGATTTATAGTATTTCCCTTTATCTTTATATTGACCCATTCCCTTGAGACCGAAACCTATTTTTTTAAAACCTTTCTTATTATCGGATTTAACGTAAACCCAGTATTTTGATTTACTATCAGACTTATTAACCCACGGCTTATATAAGACCGCTTTACCTTTACTATCCAGAGGCATATAATGAAGTAATATAAATTTAATTTTCGCGGTTTTTATTTAAAAATAATTATCTATTCTAAGTATATAAACAAATGACTGACATTTCCGATATGAGAATCAAATCAATTTTAGAACAGTATGAGCGTAAGCGTGTAAGGGAGAAGGAGCGATATGAAAGTATTAAAGGTACGGAAGAATTTAAAACTCAGAACCGACAGAGGGCGCGGGAACATTATAACCTAAATAAAGAGAGTAAGAAAACTAAATACGAGAATGATAAGGACTTCATGAACGCCCGAAGCTCATACTACTATTATAAGCGTAATGACGATTTAGAATCTTTTAAAGAAAGATACCCTGATAAAGTAAAGGTATTAAATGACCGTAATATTACTTTTTAATTTTCTCGCGCGACAATTTTAAACTTTCCTTTTTAATAATTTTTAATGACGTTAAATCGTCTCATTAAGAATCTAATTATATTTATCTATGAGTGATTGTGGATTTATAGTTAAAGATAAATTAATCTATATAATTAAGTATATAATAATGAATACAAATCAAATCACCGAAAAATTATCTAATCTAAACAATATGAAGACCTTTACATTAACCGAACGATATGATTGTGTCAACGCTCAAAAACTCCTTCACTCGGAGATTTTAGACGACGACTACCGCGGATCATTAGTTAAGTATCTGAAGAATGGAAAAGGTGGAAAGGTGGAGGTAGAATATACAAAGGAAGATATCGGACGACTAAAGATTAAAGTAAAAAACCTGAAGAAGGAGGAGACCTGTATTACTCAATCTCTCATGTGGAGAGATACTAAATCGGCTCTATGTAAAAAGGATTACGTAGATTTAGATATGGTTAACGCTCACCCTGTTTTCTTAGAACAGATTCTAAAAGATAAAGGATATGATATTCCCGTGTTAAGTAAGTATAATGAGAACCGCGATAACTTCTTTAAGGAAATGGCTTTAAAAGGTCTTCAGCGCGATAAGTGTAAACAGTTAATCCTGATTATCTTTTATAATGGGTCAATTGATAAATTCTGTGTTGATAACAATATTCAGAGAAGTGATATCCCCGATACAATTGAGGATTTAAATAAAGAGGTTAAGTCAAATACTCAAACCCTTCTCAACACGAATGAGCTTTTAAAATATAAAATGAAGGCGATAGAATCACACGGCGAAGACTATCACAACATAGACGGAACCGCTATGAGTTATTATTTACAGACGATAGAATGTAAGGCGTTAATGGTTACCTTTGAATTCCTTAAAAGTCAGGGTTTCACAGTAGGGGCGCTAATTCATGACGGCCTACACCTTAAGAAAGTTGATAAATATGAAGAGGTAGGATATCAGGAATTAATCTCAAAAGTAAAGGCTGAACTATTCTTAAAAACGGGTATGATTATTGATCTGAAAATTAAAGAGTTTAGTTCTATTCCTGAACTTGACGAAATGATAGTCGTAGAGACAGACAAGGAAGGTGGGGCGGTTATCAGCGATAAACTTAAAAACGATTATATCATTTCTCAGGAACGGACATTTATGAGAATTAATAACGTATGGACTTATAATGATAAGGTTATCAAACGTAATTTAATTAAGGTCGTCGGTAATATGAATATCTTCATGAAATCAGGAGAAGAGATTAGACCGTATTCCACTATGGCTAAATCGTGTATGAATATGATTCAGTTCGTAGAACCGACCGAGGACGACGATTTCATAGATAAGTTATGGTCTTCTAACCTTTATAAACTTTGTTTTAAAAACGGTTACTATGATTTTAAAAAGGGTTCTCTTCAGCCTTACGATACGGATACTCATACGAGTATTAAAATTAATAGGGATTACAAAGAAGCCACGGAGGAGAATATCAAAGCGGTTTATGATAAGATCCTAAATCCTATTTTTAATAATGATAAAGACCTTATGGAATGCTGGCTTAACTATATCGCCCGAGGCGTGGCGGGACATATTGAGGATAAGAACTGGGGCGTCGGAATGGGTGAGCGCGACTGCGGGAAAGGTGTTTTAGTGGGTATGTTAGAAAATAGTTTCGGTGAATATTGTCGGTCAACTAATTCAGAAAACTTCTTATATAAAAGTAATGGTACAGATTCGGCGAAGGCTCTGTCATGGTTAGTCCCGTTTGAGTTTAAACGTCTTCTACTTACGAATGAGATTACGCGAGACGCAGAGGGTAAGATTAAAATTAACGGAAACATTCTTAAAAAGTTATCGTCTGGCGGTGATAAGATTGAGGCGCGAGTTAATCATAAAGACGAAATCAATTTTAAAATTCAGGCTCGGGTCTGTATGTTCTGTAATGACTTACCGCCTATAGAGCCAGCGGACACGAAGGAGACTTCATATATGTTTAGGTATCCGTCTAAGTTCCTTAGCCCTGACGACGAGCGCTTAGGTAAACCCCTTACCCGTCAGAAATACACAATCGGGAAAGACGACGAGATAGAGTATGTTTATGAGATTAAAGAATGTATTAAATATAAGGGTGAATGGATCCCACTTTTAGGAGCGACTAATGAACAAATATCTGAATCTACTGAATACAATAAGGAACATAAAATCCCTGTATATGAGAACGTAACTAACTTCTATAAGAAAGACGACGAAGTTAAATCGTGGGCGACTAACCCTGAAATCTTAGACGCTTTTATCAGTATCCTTTTCAGGTCATACGGTGCGAAGACGCCTCTATCTAATTCCATGAAAGAAGAGATAGACGATTTTAAGGAAGAGGAACGGGAAGAGGATAGGTTCTTAGAACTGTTTAATTTCAGGGAAGATAAGAGCTGGTCAGAGGACGAGTTCTCTAAGGACTGGGTCGCTATCCCTCAGATAGCTTTCGCTCTAAAGAAAGCGAAGATTAATTTATCACCTCAGAAATATAAGAATTATCTAAGCTCTAAGGGGGCGGTAAAAGGTAAGAGATTAAATGAGAGTAGCGGTAAGCGTGAATACTGCTGGATCAATCTACAACTCAATAAAGATAAATTAAATAAGCTCATAGAAGATAACGAAGAATAATTATTTCTTCGCCTTAGTCTTCGCCTTAGTCTTCGCCTTAGTCTTCGTCTTCGGTTCCTCAAAAATTTTAACTTTAATCTTCTTCTTTCTCTCTTTAAGATTACGGATATCCTCCTCCATATCAAGGGGCGCAGGTATCATTTTAATCGCTTTCTTCTTCTTATACATTTTATAACAATACTAATATAAAAATTATTAGTTTAAATTAATCATTAAATTAAGGGACTGGTTCAGGTTCAGGTTCAGGCTGCTGAACCTCGGGAAACATATCATTAGGGATACCTAAGACCTCGGCGGAGTGTTTAAAAGCAGCCATGGCCTCCGCGTCGTCTTTCTTCAGTTGTTCAGGGTGTACAGCGCCATACTTTTTAAAGTATTCATAACATTCCATTTTACTCGGCATATTGTTTATAAATAATATAATATAAAATTTTATATAATATTATTTATAAATAAAGAATGTCCTTAGTAATTTGCGCGAATGAAGTAAAACAAAACACGGGCGATAGTATTTTTCAGGCGCCTTATAGTTTCTCTAATCACTTACAACAGCCTTTAAGGATCCCAGCTAATTCAGAGATAGCGGTTCAGAGTTTAAAGGTGGTTAAGGACGGGACTATCAGCCTATCACCGAGTACCGCATGGTATCAGTATTATGGTGTAAGGTTGGCCACTGGAACTATTGATCTCGCTAAAACAACCTCGGCGCCTATTCAGACAGACCTCGGGATAGTGAGTAATACGTCGTCGTCTATAGAATCAACCGCGGAGCTTATTCAGGGAGGTGTTAATCGTGGTGTCCCGAACCCTGAAAGTTATGGACTAAATAGAGTTGAAGTATTCAGAGATACGGAGGACTTATTCACAGGGTTTAAATATACTATGGATTCGCGGACTAACGCCTCGTCATTAGACGTGAAGCCTTCGTCATGGGTTAGTACGAGTGCTAAAGGTAGTCTCGTTTTTAATTCAGCCTCAAACACCTTAACTGCGGCTGGTAATGCGTCAACAACCCCTAACCCGTTTAATATCGCTATCGGAACAAATAACCCTATGGCGCTTAATAATGGTGAATACATTATGGATATCTCTAACGCCGAGAATGCGGCCTGGGCTATTGGTCTGACGCGGTCTCAGGCTACAGGAAAATCTAAATATCTATCATTAGCGGGGAACGAGGCGACAAGAAATCAAAATCTCTTTGGCGATTTCGTCGTTGGGGCTTTCGCCACAGATACAGGAACGAGATATTTTAGGGCATATCATGCGGTTTATGATACTACCGCACCTTACTACACAACTGATAAACCTCTCGCTATGAGGTCGGTAGATTATGCGTCGGGGGACGGAAGCTTTAACGCTGAATATAACTGGTCAACAAATAACGGACTATATACAAAGGTTAGAATGACTACGGTTAATGAATTTGTAACCGTTGATTTTTGGGAATCCGCGAAATCAATATGGGTTCCGTTTATCACTTCCACAGGCGCTAAAGGAACAGTTTATAAACCTGTCGCCGATACGTGTCGCGCCCTCTATCCTCTCGCGTTTATCTCAGCGAATAGAGGACAGTCGGGAGGAGTAGTCGCGCCTCGTTTTCTAACGGTTGAGAAGTTCGGAGGTCGTAGTATTGGTATGGTTTATGGGACGACGGACTGGTGGGGCTATTTAGCACGTAATGACTTAGAGATCCTATATGGTAAAGAAGTAGACGTGAGACCTTATAACGACATGGGTACAGCGACAGCCCATACATATAAGGGGGTTAACGCGTCAGGATATTTACAAGATTATGAACACGTTATCATAGCATTACCTGACACAGACACCGAGCCGACTTACGGAGACACGAGACGCGCTAACGCCGACTTAATCTTAGGGTTCAAGGGTCAAAACGTTATTGATACTTATACTACAGATACATTATCGGGCGGTATATTTGAGTCAACAACGATACCTTCTTTAGTCTCAACTACCTCGCTTTTCGTGAGACTGAATAGTTTTAATATTACGACTTACAACGCGGGGCGATCAGCGTTCTCTCAGATTATTTATTCTGTCCCTCGTTTCTCAACTGGAACTTCTGAAAATGTAGGATCGCTCTTCTTTGAGAGTCCTGAGAAAACGTATGTCTCGCTTAACAACCCCTCGGAGATTGTGGCGAACACCTTCAGCATAGACTTAGTGAATGAAGACGAGACCTTAGCGAATGACCTACTCGGAAAGACTATCGTAATTCTCCACATTAGAAAATCTTTAGTTTAAACACAATAATTAAAATATAAAATATAATATAAAATGAGTATTCTACTGAATGGTGATTGTTTAGAGTTAATGAAAGATTTAGAGGATAACTCAATAGATTTGATATTCTGTGATCTACCTTATGGTCAGACTTCATGTAAGTGGGATTGTCCTATTGACTTAGATATCTTTTGGATAGAAGTAATGAGAATTAAGAAACTGAACGCGCCTATCTTTATGACGACAACGACTAAATTCGGGGTTTCATTAATTAACTCAGCGCCTAAGAAGTGTCCGTTTAGATATGATATAGTGTGGATTAAATCTTCTCCTTCGGGGTTTTTATCGGCTAAAAAAATGCCTATGAGAAAGCATGAAATGGTTTACGTATTTTACGAGAAATTACCTTTCTATGATTTAAGTTCTCATACTCATAAATTTATAGATAAAGAAAATTCAGTTGAAGTTAAAAAAAGCACTTATGGAACTTTACAAATAAAACAACCTATAACAAGTGGGGCGAGGTGGAATCCACCTTTACCCACTTCCATGCTGGAAGTCAAATCAACAAAAGGAAAACATTCAACCGAGAAGCCAGTCGCCCTTATGGAGTGGGTATTAAAATACTATTCTAAAGAAGGGGATACTGTACTTGACCCTACTATGGGCTCAGGTAGTACAGGTGTCGCCTGTAAGAATATGAATCGTAATTTCATAGGGTTTGAGAAAGACCCTGAAATATATGAGATCGCGATAAATAGAGTAGAAGTTTAAAAATAATAATTATAATCTTTTAATATATAAATGAATGAGTTTCCGAAAATCTCTATTTTAACGCCTACTTATAATCGTAAGAAATTCTTACCTTTATATTTACATAATCTTAAAAAATTAAATTATCCACATAATAAATTAGAGGTCTGTATAGACGACGACGGAACTGAACCCTTTATTAATTATGAAGAATTTAAAGAACTAATTAAACCCATGAAACTCGTCTATCACTTTGATAAGAAGAGACGGACGATAGGCGAGAAACGTAATCACTTAGTAAAGAAATTATCAACTAATAAGATAATGGCTTTTATGGACGACGACGATATTTATCATAGCGATTACATATTATATAGTTATAGATCGTTAGTTGATAATAGGTGCGGTTTAGTCGGTTCCTCAAGTATGTTATTTACTTATCCTGAATTAGATTTTAAATTAACAGGTATTAAGTGTCCTAAGAAATTTCAGATACATGAGGCGACTATGTTATTCACGCGTAAGTATTTTAATAGTATGGGTGGTTTTTCAAAGACGTCTCAGGGCGAAGGGTTTTCATTCATTCAGAATCAAGAGAAGAACGTATTTAATACAGATATAAATAGTGTTATGATATGTGTCGGTCATGACGGGAACTCGGTAGATAAATTACAATTCTCAGGGGACGATAAATTTTTAGATATTTACAAAGGCCCCGAGGTTGAGATATTAAAAGAGATTTTATGTCTAAAAATAAAATAAAATATAGTATAGTATAAATGGAATACACCGACTTAACTATTATTGACTGTAATCGTCAGCATAGTGTACAGGCCTTATCAGGTAATAATGAGAATACCGCTTTATATACTAACGAACTGGGACGCGGTATTCAGTTAGACATAGGGGATAAGGTATCTATTCAGGGGGCTTACATATCTGAGATAGGCGCGGGTTCAGACACGATAGAATATAAAGGGGAAAGTTTAGGAAAGACGCGAACAATTAAATATATTAAAGAGTTTCCTGAGTTTCCGACAGCATTAACGGACGCTGATCCTGATACAGGAGATTTACTAACACCTCTGATAAATGGATATCAGAAGATAAGGAGTGAGGAGAGTACCTTCACCTACGAATTAAAAGATAATGAAACTTACGTAAGTAATCAATTTTACCTAACTGTTAACGGGGAGAGCGGATACGTATTCTTACCGAGACGATTCGCCTATAGAACCCCGACAACGTCGGCCTTATGGTCTTCTCAGGATCAATACATTACAGGACGAAGCTCTGAGCAGATAGAGGGTCAGTTCGCGTCATGTGATTATATGTATATTTATGGTGGCGACGCTGGTGACGATTACACTAAAACAGGGGGATTTTACAGATTAAAGAGTGATAACGCGAGATATACATTAATGAGAAGGATAGAGAACGCTATTTTCGCGACTTATTTAAGAGCGCTGGTTATATCAGCGGGCGCCACGCCTTACGTTCCTGAATACCCTCAGAATTTAGAACCGTGTCATGACAAATATCAAATATATACTGATTATTTTAATATATCTGTAGACGCTGGTTTTAATAGTCCTGAAAACATAGGACAAAGGATAACTGAACAACTCAAAAAGACGAGCGCGGGGGAGAAGTTTGAGGTCGTTAATAACGACGGGAACCCGATAGACGTGAGCGTAACATACACGAGCGCTAATTATAAGCCTTTCTTATGTTCCTCAGTATCTACTTTTAATGAGAATAGTTTAGCAGCTTATAACACGAGGGGCGCTAATGATCTACAAGGCGCCTTAGATTACTATAGTAATTTTTATAATATATATTGTAAGAGACCTGAGATAAGGGTAACTGGTCAGGTATGTAATACACATGAAGGCCAGCAGATAATGGTGACAATACCTTTAGCGGATAGATTAACGAGTCAAGTGGTAACGAGTTTCTCTTTCCCCGCTGATCTTGAGTATCTAAGGGACTTATTTAAAAGTCAGAAACTCTATCCTGAGTTATTTGATAATAAGAATTTTCATGAGATTCAACCTCCATTTTTCGGCGTTGATAATAGCGTAAATAATACGAGATATCTTCATATAAATAGGATATCAACCCAGGACACTTTCGGAGGAGATAATTTAAAAACTACTGATAACGGAGGCACGCCAGCCGAAGCGACTAAGCAGTCTGTCCCTCTCTTCTTTTACTTTAATGAAAATAACGAAGACAAAATAACAGCAGGGACAAGCACAAATGATTTATGTTATGGTTTCGCGACTAACTATAACGGATTGATAGCTCTTCACCCTGAACTAATAGGCGGAATTAATAAAGGCGCGTTCGGCCCCGATCCTTCAAATCCCATAGATATACTATTTACAACGAGGGTCGGATATGACTGGTCTTTTAACGCTTACGGTTCAGCGTATGCGTGTGGTATAAATGGTAGAGCTACTAAAGATTATCAGGACGTTAATGAGTGGGCGGTCTTAAACGCGTCAAGCGCAGGAATCGCGCCCATATACGACACCTCAGGATTATTACGTCAGAATTACGTCGGCGCTATTAATCCTATATTTGAATATGATTCAAATCAATCTCGCTTTTACTTCTCGGGTTTACATACTCCTGAGGTCGCGGGTCAGGCGGCTATTAACGCGGGAGATAATGGATTAGACCCTGTACCCGCGGACAACACAGGGAGCGGAGGCGCTGTTGTTTATAAGATTAATAAACGAGTTAATAAATATACATTCACCCCTGATATGAAACCTTATGACGGGGTTTTAGAAGGTTCATATAAAGCGACGGGTGAAGCAGCTAACGCGAAACGCAATATAACAGTTAAGAATAGGAATATATATTCATGGTCTATCATGGATAGTTTAGGTGGAGTATATTTATCAGACTTAGGATATGATAAGGAAGATTTCTCTCGGGGCTTATGGGGTATACTGGGTTTTACATATGATCAATTGTTTAGTCCTGCTACGTCTGAAAATAACAGGGTAGTAAGGGTAACCCCTACAATTATAAATAAGTTAAGTCTTCCTACAACAAATAGCGAAGTAGTGGAATCAGATACAAGAGACTTTATAGTTAATCAATTCGGCGCTGTCTTCTTTACTAATCAAATACCTACGTCAAGCGTAATTACATGGGCGCCGACCTCACACGAGGCGACTAAATTAGAATTAGACCCTGCTATCTCTCAGGGAACTTCAAGCGTTAATATTTTAGCTCAGAACTTACCTCGGAAAATGTTGAGACCTTATTATACTATTAGAAGTGATATCATAGATAGTAATCATTATATAGGCGGTGATAATTCTAAAACTATCTTACCTATTATCGGCGTCTGTACGAAACAATATTCAGGAGGAGACTTCTTCTTCGGCGCAGATAATGAATTCGTATTTACAGTTACTAAGAAGAAAGTGATAACGTCTATCACGACGGGCATATCAGACCCTAATCAAACCTTCAGCCGAGTTGATAATGATACGGCGGTAATCTATAAGATCATGAAACAAAGAACAAACGAAGAGGACTTAGTTCAGAATTATTTAAAAGCCCTTCAGAAAGAGAAATAAGTTAAAAAGATAAAATTAAAATCTAAATACATAATATAAATGAGAATGAATTACGACCTTGAAGAATTAATTAGTTATCATGCGAAGAATGGAAACGTAGAAGACGTGAGGCGCTTACGAGAAATACAGGAAGAATATGAAAGGTGTCTTGACCCTGACTACAATCCTGAGACTGACAGCGACGAGAGTATATATTTAGAGTCTGAGTCTGAGTCTGAAGAAGAAGAAGAAGCTGAGGAGACCTCGGAAGAGGAAGAGACCTCGGAAGAGGAGGAAGATATAGAGATTAACCCTTCTATGAATGGATTCTGCTCTATATCTTAGTTAAAAACCTACTTTATACCCCTAAAACAGGGCGACCACTATTAAAAACCTGTTTTTTACCTGTTTTTTACCCACTTAAAGAAGAAAATTTAAATTTTA
>TARA_R110000737_G_scaffold346362_1_pt1 | contig 11699 bp, 28 predicted proteins | sample TARA_R110000737 | Tara Oceans TARA_R110000737 (sample SAMEA4398027) | marine metagenome | biome: Polar Biome; feature: [SRF] surface water layer (ENVO:00010504); material: water (ENVO:00002006), including particulate matter (ENVO:01000060) such as... | depth 5 m
ATGTTAGATGGATGTGAGCAAGTTGCATTCAATGTCTCTAACAAAAGAGCTAAGAGTGATTTCCATAAACTACTGAAGTTAACCAAGAATCTAATCGAGGAGCAAAACAATGAATAAACTACTAAAATCACTACTGATTACACTAGGCATTACTTCAGGGATAACAGCATTTGCATTAATAGCCCACTTCTTCCCAGCCTTTTCAGCATGTGCAGTACTCTGTTACATATTCTTTCTTGTCCACGTATCACTAGACTAAAAGAGGAGCAAGACCTTGGAGATTAAAACAAGTATAAGGGTTAGCTTCGTAAAGTTCGGACAAGAGTTTGTTATCAGGACGAGTAATCCTGAAGAAACTGAAGAACTCTACCGAAGACTGGCAACAATAACAAATCCGTGAAAGAACATGAAAACAGAGACTAAAGCCAAACTATTAACATCTCTATTCCCAGTAGTAATAGTACTGGTAGTAGGAGTACCATTCATAACACCAAGACCAGAACTGATATGGATGTGGATGTGTATTGTTCCTATTTTTGTTCTAGCCCTTATTATGCTTTATACTGTTTGTGTAGCTATTTATAGTATGATCCTACAAGAACTAGAGGCACGGGAAAAGAAAAAAGACAACAAACCAAGGTAGGAATGAAGTCTTTTAAGAGGTCAATATTGATATGTTAAGGATTAAATCCTTGTTAAAGTATCAAATATGACATATTGTAAGCGTTTAGGTAGGCTACTGTGTTATGCATAGTAGTGAAAAGAGTCTTAAAGAGTCAAACAAGCTTAGACCAAGTTAGCGATTGATTCAAAAGAGTCAAATCATGTAAGCTATTAATTTGAGCTTAGCACACAACAAAATCACACATATTCAAACCAAGTCCGATAAAGTCAAATCCCCCCTAACACTATGAAAACTACAGTAACAACCCCCGTAACACCATCATTAAGGCTCATTGGTTGGAAAAAGGGTGAGGTAACTTACCTTAAAACACAGCGAGAAGACATGTTGATTCAACTCTGTCCAGACTACAGTTACCCAATTATTAACATATGTATGGATCCAAGATTTCATTGGATCGAAGATGGTTGGGAAGAGATCTACTCAGATTCTATCATTGAACTAGTATACGAAGAAGTCAAATAGTGATCTCAGACACCCAAGGAGCAGGTTTATACCTACTATGTATCCTCATAGTGATATACCAGTTAGTTAAAAACATACACAACGATAAAGTCAAATGAAGAATATAAAACTAATCAGAGAAGAGTTATACGATGTAAGACGGTACTTAGATAGTATTGAAGCTTTAGCAAATGATTTAGAAGGACTAGAAGTAGAGAATGACTACCTTAAAGAACGTATTTTAGGGCTAGAACAAGAGATCGTTAGGTTGAACGAACACACACCCTAATCATACGAGAAAGTCAAACCTAGTCCGAGAAACCATCGATAATCAACAGTTTTAGATGCGATAAAGTCAAATGCGTATACTCAAATACATACTACTACTACCATTCATCCTATTAGCATACTTAGCTGGTAGAGATAATCTAACCCCATAAAGTCAAATGACAAGTTTATATATTGTTTTAGCCTGGACTTTGATCTTAGTCGGAGCATACTATTACGTCAACAAAGAGTCAAATTAGGTCTGATTTAGTGTTGAAAAGTCAAAAGTGGTCTAAATCATACCAAAATGTGAATAAGTCAAATCCAATCTCAACTCAGTCTCAATAAGGACCACCCTTGTTCTTGGTATCTAGAAGGCTGATTTGTTTCAATATTCCCCTAAGAGAAAAGTCCCAACAAGGAATCCTTATTGAGACTGAGAAATGGTCCAAAACAGACCAAAATGTGAATAAATACTTAGGGCTTGCCAATCTCATCCCACTCTTTCCATCCTGAATGTTCGGACACGCAAGGATCAGTTTTGTATTGGCACGACTCACAATAGCATAAGTAATGTCTTATGAATGTCACAAAGGAGTACAGTCGGAAACTAATCTTATTGCACTTCGGACACTTCTTAGATGGGGCTGAATAGTTGTGATCTTTCATAGTTATATTGTACCAAATACTTAGAGGGTTGTCAAGTGGGATGGTCGTATTTTGTTCAAACTATAATCGGATAAGGGGATCCGAATATCTTGTTTTGCCGGGAAAATCGTCATAAGTCCTTATCTAGTAAAGACTTACAACGGTTGGTTAGTTGTCTAAGCTTAGTTTGATTCTACGGTTATCGGCAATCCAAAACTGATCCCCAGTTTCTAAGTCTACCGCATTTGTTGTGGAACAGGTACACATGTATCCATGCTCAAGCATAAACATTTTCAATAGAGGAATCTTTCCCTTGAATACGTAGAAAGTAGTTCCTGGCTCAATGTCTTCGAATATCATAGTATTCTACTCCCTGGCTTATTCCAACCTGACTCTTGTTCTTCTAAAACCTTGGTCTGAATCATACTTAGAAGCATTTCATAAGTATTAGCTCCCATTCCTACACCAAACCTCTTAGCTCTCCAAGCTCCTGTAACAGGTCCAATAAATTCATCGTACTCGTCGTAACTAGGTCCTGAGATATCCCAGCCCCAATAGTGTCGTTGGTAATCTTTCATCGTTTCATTCCTCTGGTCAAGAACATTGCCAATAGTTGGTTTTTAGCTGAGTTTAGGGCTAAGTTATCCTCATTACCTTGTTGCTTATCAATAAGGGTAGCCGTTTCAAGGAAGCGAAGAATATTCATTATCTCTACTTGTATATTCATCATCTTACTCTTCTCCATCCATGTAGTTCTCAGTGAAATCAAAACCTTCCCTAACCAGTACCCCATCTTCCCATTTGGAGGGTTGGTAGTAGTTGATTTCGTAATCAGAGTGGTAAACTCCATCCCCGGAATCTTCCCTTGAAATCTCAACACCATGCTTTTTCAGAAGGGCTTTCAAATCCTTTCGGAACTCTTTCTCTGCATCATACTTTTTCATAAGGTCTTTCAAATCCTTTAGGACTTCGTTCTCCACTTCATGCTTTTTCATAAGGTCTTTCAAATCCTTACGGAATTCTTTTTCTTGTTCGTTCATCTTACTTATCCTCTAAAGAAATCTCTACTAAACCAAAGCCGATACTCTTACCTCTTGCTCCATACACATGGCCCCTAATGGTAAACCCATAGTCTAGATCCTCCAAGAGTAAGCTCTTCCATTCTCTTGTTGTAATCCTAAGTTTAGCTGGGCGTCCAAACTTTTGCAATAACTGCAAGTTTAGATGTTCCCAAACCAATGCTCGTAACTCTTCTACAGATCTTGTTTTCATCTTAGCTAACCTCATACCAATCTTTGTTAGTGTTGATTTTGATTTGAATGAGCTTGTTTAGACACGCTGCAACATCGTCAGCGACTTCCAAGCTATCGAAATGGCGAGTGTCGATCAGATCCCTAAACTTGGTAGGGATAGGATACTGGGCTTCCAAGGTGTAAACAGTCTCATCATATGCGCGGTGCATACAGACTACGATGTGTTGCGTCTCTTTCATGTGGGTCATCATACCATCTTACAAGTACGTTGGGGGAGTGGATCCGGATGTTGTCGGATATAGTTTGATGTTGTAAGTCGTTATTAGACAAATACTTATGACGATTTTCCCGGCGAATTCAGGATAAAAGGATCTTCTTATCCCCTTATCCCATCCCCGTAGGGTTATTCATAATCTAAGTACTGTTTGATTTTCTCAGTAACTAGGTTTAGATTATGTGCTAAGTGTTTACACTCCCCATCTTCAATCTGAACATAAAGGATTCTAGACTGCTCGCAATGATCCGTTCTGATTACCCCTTGAATACTACTCAGGTAATAGAATAAACTATTTACAGTGTCCAATCTAGTGGATAGAACTATTTCCATCTCCACAAATGATAGGTGGAACTCGTACCAGCAACTTCCTTGGATGATTTTCATTAGAACTTCTCTCCTAGATAGATAACGATTTGGCCCTCATTATCTTGTTCCCAAGAATACCCAGGGAAGTTCTCTTTCAGGTAGTCGGCAAGATCTAATAGATTGGTGGGATTTACTCGTTCCATAACTATGCTCCGATTTGTTCTAACAGGTTGTCAATGGTCATTGTATCCCAATCCTTGTGGAAACTCGGTGGGATAAATACACCCAGAAGAGGCTCAGGTACTGGTTTCTTTTTGAATCCGCGAAGCTTTATAGGCTCAGTTCTCTCTAATAGAGTTACTTTGAGATCCCCCGAATAATCTAAGGATACTTCAAGTCCTTTATGATGTTTACCCTCAAACCCTAAAGCGTTAGCAGTTTTGTAAGTGCAGAGGAAGACTTGACCTGAAGTTCCTAGAAAACGGTCCCCTACTAGAAGATTGCGAAGAGTGATAATAGCGTCTGGATTCATTTTGAATACCTTAGTGAGAGAGGAAACGAACTGTTTTAGGTGTGGTCCAGCATAGACCACAAGCGGCACAAGAAGCAACCTTATCGGTCTGTTCTGGGCAAGTGAAAGCTTTACCTTCGAAAGATTCACTTGCAGCGTATAAATCACCAATGCCTGTAGAAACTTTATTCTTAGACGTTCTAATCACACAACGATCAGAGAAGCGAAGATTTAGGACTTGAACAGCCCTACCAATCTTATCTTCGCGAGCGGTGAAACCAAACACTGCCAGCTTAGGGTTCTCTAATAGCATACGTTCCCAAAAGGTAACATATTCCACAGAATAAAAATCTCCTAGAACGTGCAACCTAACCATAATACCATGCTTGTGCTTAGCAAGTAGGATTTTGATATCTGATTTGATTTTATCCATAAGACCAACCGTATCGAAACGGTGAGCGAATGGCATATTGTTTCCGTAGCAATCATCCCAATGTTGGCACGAAGTTGGGCACGTAGCACGTTCGGTCAATGTTAGGGAATACATACGCTTCCCCGTGTGTTTAGCCGATGTTAGGATATAGCCTAGCTTGGCATTATTCGATCCCGGCTTTAGTACGTGAGTCTTGGACTCGGGAGCTTTGATACCCTTGGGGTACATCGTGGTTGTTCGTTTCATGTTGGTCATTATACTATCTTACAAGTCGGTTCGGTGACCCTATCCGGATCTTAGCGAATACTTTCGACGGTCGTAAGTCCTTATCTAATAAATACTTATGACGATTTTGCCGGGAATTCAGGACCTGAGATTCCTTTTATAGAATCTCAGGTCGTACTTAGATCGGACTAGTATGCAGACTCGATCAAATCCCCACAATCACAACAATGGAGGTTCTTACTCTCCCAGTTTATAGCACCAACTAAGGGATCTTCCTCATCCTCCCAATCGTCGCAGCATTCACCACAATAAGTACTTCCACACTCAGTATGATAGGCAATCGGATAGCCTCCTGGAAAGGCAAACATTGGATAAGGGTCCGCACTCAAGATACAAACCTATCAACATACTCGTAACAAATGTCATCTACAGCATCAGACACACTGTAACCATCATCATACAACTCCTCCACAAACCAATCAAAATCCTCTGTTCCTACGTCCTTCAACATCTGATTCATGTTGTTGAGAATCAGAGTCTCCTCTACAAATCCTTTGAATGATTCTAAGTTCATGTCTAATAGCTCGTCTTGTTGTTCGTTAGTTAGCATCTTTCTTGTCCTCAATAGTCTTACACTCTTCCTCACACTCTATGCACCAGAAGAAATCATCGTAATCAAAACTTAGGTCTGAATCAATCATAGGATCATTTGCATCGACCATCGCAGTAATCTGCTGGGTGATATTTGTTGTATTGCATTTGTCACATCTAAGCATCTTGGTAGTCCTCCGACATTCCATCAAATAGTTCATCAAACCAGAAATCTAGTTCTGTGCTACACTCTTTGCAAAGTGTATCTCCAAGCGGAATAAGTTTCCCGCATTCGCATTTGCAATCTTTAGTCATCTTATTGTCCTGAGGGGGTATCGTCATCCCAATGTAAATCGTGTTCGTACCAATCCATTTGAGGGTAGTCGGTCCAAGCCTTCTTAGGTGGGTTACCCTTCAGTCTAAGCTTCGCAGCACAGGACTTAGAGCAACACTTAGCCCAACCTCTTTTTCGATCTGAAATCCTAGCGGAGAACCATTCTTTACAAAACCTGCATTTGCAATCAGTCTTCATAAATAAATCTCTCCACCCTTAGCTTCTTTAGATCCTCATTACTTAGGAGGACAGATTCTTTGATAACACAGTGTTCCTGAAGCCAACGGCAATGCTCATTGCTTTCAAACTCAGTAACGCCAATGATATCACGTTCCCAGTTACTATTGTAAACAGACCACACCTCAACTAGTGTTCCTAAGATCATTACAGTCCCCCGCTAAAAACATCAACCACTAAAGCTGAGTGGCAAGGGTCAATAAAGATATTACCCAACCCGTCCAGCTTCCTAAGTTCATAAATAATGTAACCAGAAGTCTTGTGAACTACTGGAAGATTCAAAGGCGTAAACCCTTGCCAGCTACCAGTTTTGGTGATTCCATTCAGATTCCTTTTGTCGGCTCGAATGGTAATGTAAGCAATACCATCATCTGTTAGCAGGTTCTGGATATCAAGAATAAGATTCATTCTATCAAAACTAGATGCCATAGTGTTTATGACGTAGTTGCAAGTGATGATACCATACTCACCATCTGGCTTGGTTGGGAAGAAGTGAGGATCATACTTTGACATTCCGAGCATCATAGCATCCCAGCCTTTCCCACAACCATAGTCCAGCAGATCGAGATGGAACCCTGGATCTAGAAGGTCTTCGTACATCAACCATTTCATAGGAGCGGAAAACTTCTTACGAGTGATAGCGGTCTTGTACGAGTTCTTTCGGATGCTTGAGTGCTTGTTTATCATGTTGGTCATTATACTACCTTACAAGTACGTTCGGGGGTCTGATCCGGATCTTAGAGGGTTTATCCATTGTCGTAAGTCGTTGTGTAGTAAATACTTATGACGATTTTCCCGGCCCGATTTAGGACCTGAGATTCCTCTTATAGATGGTGGAGGTGGGGGGAATCGAACCCCCGTCCTAACCAGTTCCCGCGAAGGGTTTTACCTAGTCGAATCCCATTGCACCCCCGTTATATTATTGAGGGTTGTCTTCTAAATCTTGTTTAGCGTACTCTTCTTGAATCTCGAAAGCCCAAGGGATACCATCCCAGTTATCGACCCCAGCTTCCTCTAAACAAAGAAGCCAGTTAGAAGCCCTTAGAAACTCTGTATAAGCTTCTCTGGAGATAGTTACAGTGCCCTCTTTTTCAAACTCCATTTAGATATCATCCCCATTCATAACGTTACTAGCTTCCGAAGCACCATAACGCCTTCCACCAATCTCATCTTGTGGAAGCATTCGACGGATAGCCCGATAGCAATCCAATACTTCTAGAGAAGAGGGCGAAGTGTCAACGTTAGAATATAGTTTGTGAAAGGAACGGGCAACGATTAGGGAAGCTTCGTGGATTGCTTCTTTTTCTTGGAACTGCATAGTTAGTCAGTGAAGGGGTCAAGTGAAGACATGTTGATATCATCAGCATAGTCTAGGTGTTCTAGTTGATCATTGTGATCCATGATAGAATCACGTTCGGCCCAACGGTCCGTAGCGTATTGATTGTCTACGCAGTTCTCGCAAAGGGGTTTCTCTTCATCCTCATCATAAGTAAGGATACCGCAGCAAGTGCAAGTGGTGTAAAGGCTCATCTTAGATAGCTTCGATTTGGCGTTTCGTGTCCTGAATGTGACTAGCAGTATACTCTCTTTTGGCAGTCCATGCGAGAGTCTTAGCCTCTTTGATCTCTTTTCTTACAATCCTCAAACGTGCCCCTAAGGCATCCTTTTCAAGTTCAAGAGTGGCAAGTCGAGACATTGCTTTGATGGCGTCAAGCATGTTATGATGAAGATTTGTCATTTGATTATGCCCAAGCGTAGGTGCGATGGTTTACACCGTTCGGAGTGGTGAACTGGCGAGTATTGCGATAATGCCGATTCCAATAAGCCCGATAACTGTTACCATTGTGATAAGTATTTCGCCCAGTTCGGATGTCAGTGATTTGATACATATCATGGTAAAGACGGATGGCAACGGCATTCTGATTTGATCGAGTGATCATAGTTTTGATTTTGTTTTGAGGTTTGAAAGGTTAGGGCTTTGCACCCTTTTGGAAGTCTGAAGGTTAGACTACTTCTATTCTACCCGCTTGTTCGCGCTGCGGGACTGATTTGTTTACTCGCCAGCTTCCAAGGTCGGAGCTTCGATAGCCTCTTGGACTGCGCTCATAAGCTGAGACTCAAGATCTTGGAGGCTAGCTTCTGAGGTTGCAAGGGTTTCACGGGCTTGTAAAGCTTCGCGCTGGATCTTGTCAATCCAATCCTGCTTCTTAGCGATGCGGACTTCTGCGGACTGTGGACCGTCACCAAGAATCTTCTTGGCTTCTCGGATCTCCACTTTGAGATTGTCCATAGCTTCGACCGTACCAGCAAAGGCAGGGTCAAGCATAGCGTCCTTCTTAGCAGCGCGAAGGATGCGGTTTTGAAGTTGGTCTTGTGCGGCTTGGATCAGCTCTTGCGAGCTACGTTGTGTTCGGGTGTTTTTCATAAGAGTATTATACCATTATCTGGGTCAAGGTGAGCGACAAACTGGAAAAAGAGTTGGAAAGTTTATTGTCGCCCCTTCCCTTGGTACACTACTTAGCAAGTCCGTTCGTGGGGATTATCCGGATCTTGGGGGAGCTTTCGCCATGAATACTAAGTTGTTCTAAGTGCTTATGTGGTAAATACTTATGACGATTTTGCCGGGAAATTCAAGACCTAAAGATCTTCTTATCCTCTTATGAGATAAACGAGTGGGAGGGATTCGAACCCTCGTAAGCCGCGCTATAAAACCCGGTACTTCCATTTCCACACACTCTAAACCTATTGAGTCTGTTCCTTACTCTAACTCCTCTTCTTCCTCTATAACTTTAGCGATTCCCATAAGAACCGCGCACTCATAACAAAAGGCTTCTGTTTTATCACAAGGTTGGTAACAAAGTTTACAATGCATTACTCTGCACCTTCCAAATACGTTAGGACTTGCTCACGATTGGTAACAAGGTATTTGTTATCTTCAAACCATTCCAAACGCTTGCGCACTTCCCAATAAGGAGTTTTGACGAGAATCGGACCAACCTTAGTAGGCTCGATTGAAGAGAGTTTCATTGTGATCTGCTTGGAGGGATTCATTCTATTTGTTGTCGTTGTACAGAGTTTCGATTTCCTTTTGTGATTCGATAGCTTTCTTGAGTTGTGCTTCCAACTTAGAAACAGTGTCTTTCCTAGACTTCAATATCTTAGCAAGACGTTCCCTAAAGGCTACTTTCTTAGTCAGGTAATAGTAATCACCGTCATCATGCCAGATAGTTTGGTCTGTATCGTAAGAGTCCTCCTCATAGTGGTTATTTGTCATTGATACAAATCTAAAGGTTGTAAGCCTTGCACCTGTTTGAGTTACTAGCAGACGGCATTTTGTATGGTCTGCACACGCTTGACACTCTACTTCGTATTGAGTTGTGGCATCCTGAGAGGTTCTAATCCCCACTACTTTATACTGTCCGAGTCCTTGGAAACCCATTGAGTGATAGAGGATATCACCTAAGGCTAGTTCTTTGATTTTCATAGTCTAAGCGAGCATAAGGAGGAGAAGGATAAAGACGAAGACAAAGAGCATGTTACCTAAGAAGATCCAACCTGTCTTCCTATCGTAGTCGGAGTCGTGGGGTTTCACTAGTGGTTCTGCTCCCAAGCTAGATCGTAGACAAAGCTTAGTTCATTGTTCAAAACCTCGTAATGGTCATCGGACAACTCACCCCCAGCTTTGTAGTCTGCATGGGCAATATAAGCATCAGCGTAGTCATAGATTCCTAACCCATCAGCGTTCTCCACAATGATGGAGTCCATATCAACAGAGGGGAGGAGGAGTTCAAATAGGTCTTGTTCGTTCTTCATAGTCTTATACAAGTCGGTTCGTTGGGAGGAGTCCGGATTAGCTGGCGAATACTTCAACGATTTTGTAATCTTTACCCTTGGACCAAAATAGGCTAGTAGCTTCGTGGTCTGCCTCTTCCCAAGTGGGGTAGGCTGCATACACCATACCATAAGGGGAAACAAGTTGGAAGGCGATAGGCTCTTGAGTGTCTTTCATGTTGGTCATCATACCATAATACAAGTCGGTTCGGGTGAGTGAGTCCGGATATTGAACTATTTATCTTACGGTCGTAAGTCGTTGTGTAGTAAATACTTATGACGATTTTGCCGGGGCTAAGAGGATCTAAATATCTTCTTATCCTTTTAGGCTAGTCGTGGAACATCTCACAAGGTCCGCAATAGCTATCTGGGTACATAGATTGATTAGGGCATGGACCCGAAAAGAATCTACGCTCACCCTTGCACGGATACCATATGATTGTAGTCCGAGCTAGACAGTTACCACACTGCAACCCACCACTAGCTGTAAACATATCATTCGCATGACAATCATCCTTAGTGTGAATGATGTTGTGTAGGACGCTACTCAACGGGGTCAATCTCACTAACAGGAACATAGAACACACCTACAAAGGACTCATCATAGTACCCATCAAATCTAACGCATACCTCCCCAGTACTCTTCCTTAGTTTGAAGTTATAGAACTTGACGAACTCCCTTACCTTGTCTTTCAAGATAACTCCAACTTCATCAAAGGCTTTCTTATCCTCTTCCGATAGGTTATGCCTCCTAATATACTCGTAACCATCATTCTGAAAGATTAGTGCGGGGTGACTGTCTGCTATTTGTTTTAGTGTTCTCATCGTTATACCTTGTAGTTCAAAACCTCTGCGATCACGCAACCATCTTCGTGTTCTTGTATAGTCTTTAGACCGTGGTACTGGGTAGTGACCTTGCACACGGGACAACATTCTCCGGACCTTCCATACCCTCTGGATTCAACCTGTTTCAACACACTCTTAGCCATAGCTAGTTGGGATTGTAGTTTGCGGATAAGAGCGTCCTTCTCATAGTCTTTCATTAGTTATCCTCACACTCTGGGCATACTGCTAGCTGATTATATTCCATGCCAGTCTCTTGATCTATCCAACGCACGGTAACTGTTTTAGTGTCACCACACGCATCACACTCTTTCCTTACCATTGTTGTCCTCCATCCTCACCATAAGAGAACCCAGGAGAGTCGTGAGCTTCATTAGCACACTCCCTAGCATAGTCTAACCGCTGTTCCCTACAGCTATCACACTCCACACTAGCTAGGTCTAAGTCCACATTAGCCCACATCTGGGAGTCGGCATCACTCCACTCGATGTCTTGAGTATGCTGGGAGTGCCACCTACACACTAGGTCAGTGTGGGGGCCTACCATGTTGATATGATCAAGTGCGTCAATGAGGATGCTTGTGTTGTTTTCCATGTTGGTCATCATACCATCTATCAAGTCGGTTGCACACACTCTATCCGGATATCATCTAATATACTTTGAAGTATATCATAAGGGGATAAGAGGATCTCATTGTCCTGATATGCTCTCATTGTGTAGTGGGCTAGAACCATTTCGAAAGGGTCACCGGACGTTTCCACGCTTTTATTATTGACTACGGGTATAGGGGGGGATCTATATCATACAGTATATATAA
>TARA_R110000737_G_scaffold164631_2_pt1 | contig 11643 bp, 10 predicted proteins | sample TARA_R110000737 | Tara Oceans TARA_R110000737 (sample SAMEA4398027) | marine metagenome | biome: Polar Biome; feature: [SRF] surface water layer (ENVO:00010504); material: water (ENVO:00002006), including particulate matter (ENVO:01000060) such as... | depth 5 m
GAAGGTAACCGTTTCCCCAACACTTGCTATGGTGGGCAGTACGGTCTTGTCCAGACTAAGGTCGGCGGATTGAATGGTGATGCTCGCAGTGTCTTGGTCATCCTCTGAAGCGATATCGTTATTTGGCGTAGAATCGGGATCAAATTGATCACTGCCCGTAATCTCCGCTGAATTATCATAATTTCCACTTCCATTGACCGTGGCATCAAAGGTCAGGTTCAACGTGTTTCCATTTGTGACGGAAAGATTGGACCAATCAATGGTAAAATTACCTGGATTGTAGACACCATCATTACTAACAGTCCCCAAGATCAGGGTGTAACCATCTGGAATTACATCCCTAACGGCAATTCCTGTAGCATCAGAGCCCGCAGAGACATCATCATTGAATAAGGAAATGGTAAATGTTACCGTATCTCCTGGATTAGCTGTCGTGGGGCTTACCGTTTTTGTCAACTCCAAATCAGCCAAGCCGTCAATGGTGATTGTGACCGTATCACTTTCGTCCGTACAGATTCCGTTCGAAACTGTCCATTGAAACTCATAAGTTCCAACATCTGTGCCGACAACATCTGTTGTTGGCTCGGTATCATCGATAAAAGATGCGGTAGTAGGCCCCGAAAGCTGCGTCCAGGTTCCAGAACCGACTGTTGGTGTTGTTGCATCTAAAGTGACCGTTGCAAATTGTTGTAAATTTTGATCGGGACCAGCTTCTGCGGTAACAGGTTGTGAAATAATTTCAACTTCCATGGTATCGGTAAGGGAACAACCTCCATTGGTTGCTGTCCATGTGAATTCGTATATGCCCGGTTCCAAATCTAAGACCAATGAACTGGGGTTGTTGACCGAGGTAATGTTTGCTGCTGTTCCAGGGTCCGTTACACCCGGGCCCTCTGTTTGGGACCAAGTGCCCGTGCCTGTGGTCAAGGCAACCGCATTTAAATTGGTCTGGGTTGCATCACAGAATTGTTGATCGGGACCGGCATTTGGCTCTGAAGGTGGATCATCGGTAAAAGTGATATCCACGGTATCCGTGGACGGTGCACAAAGCGAAGGTGCTGTAAAAGTGGTACCATTGGTAACCGTCCAGGTAAGCTGATAAGTTCCCAAAACGGTAATATTTGATAAAGTCGTGGTTGGGGAGTTCGGGCTGTCTATTACCGCGGCTCCTCCTGAAGGGTCTGTTGAGAACGTCCAGGTGCCTATACCGACAGTTGGTGCCGTTGCGTTCATCTGCACGTCCAATTGACAGGCATTGGGCTGGTCCGCACCAGCATCGGCTGTCGATGGCGCATCAAAAACTTCTATACGGACAACATCTGCCGTATTGGCACAGTTGCCCGATTCAAAATTCCATTCCAAAATATAAATACCGGGAACCGAAAGACCTGATAAGGTAGAGGTAGGGCTATTGGGTGCATCTATGGTTGCGACACTTCCGGAAGGTTGTTCGGCAAACCGCCATTCCGCATTGGTAACATCCACTGGAGGAGCGTTTCCCGAAAGCACGGTCTGATTGGGTACGACAAGGTCGCCCTGACAGAGTATTTGGTCCGGCCCCGCATCTGGATCTACCGAAGGAGCTGTACTGGATACTACGGTAACTTCATCGAAAGTAGAAGTACACGAACCTCCATAATCTGTTGTGAACCTAAAGATATAGGTGTTTCCAGGGATGATGGTCACTTCAGCCACATTGCTATTGGCAGGGTTTTGGTTTATTGTTGCTACCGGAGCACCATTCGCAGTTTGGGTCCAAGTTCCTGTAGATCCAAAAGTGGCCTCCAACAAAAAATTTGTTGTTTCACAAAAGTTCAGATCTGGTCCCGCATCCGCAGGAACAAAGACATCGACGTCCAAGTCTGCAAATGTGGTGGGACAGTTGCTATCCCCTACTATGGTCCACCTAAAAGTATAAGAACCAGCGACCAAATTGGTGACGTTGGTATTGGGATCGTTCACATCTGCAATGGTCGGGGTGTTCGGGGCGCCGGAAAGTAATGTCCAAAACCCGGTCTCCACATTGGCATCAAAAGCGTTTCCTGACAATATGGTATTCGTAGCGTTACAGATTGTCTGATTGGCTCCGACCGATGCCGTTGTGGGTGGAATTCCGACGGATAGGGTCACTTGGTCCGAATCGGTGGAACAGGTTCCATTGTCAACGGTCCATTCAAAAATGTACTGTCCCGAAAATCCAAAGGTGAACTGGGCCGTTGGGCTCGTACCATCATCTATGGTGAAACCGCCTGGTCCGGATATTTGTGTCCATTGACCACTCCCTGTGGAACTGGTGGCTGCCATGGTAAAAGTATTAGAGCACGCAGCTTGATCAGGCCCTGCATCTGCCGAGGCCGGAACACCAATAGTGATTTCCACATCATCAAAGGTGGATTGGCATCCTGCCTTTGAAATGGTCCAAGTAAGGACATAGCTTTGTTCAACTGTAATGTTGGCCGTTGTATTGAACAATGTGGTATCGGTAAATGAAATCCCTGTTGCCGGCACAGCGGTCCACAGACCTGTTTCACCAGCTTGGGGAGCATTTCCGGCGAGGTTTACCACTGTAGTACCCGTGTTTAGACATTGGTCACTCCCAGCATCTGCCAAAGTTGGCCCTGGAGTTCCACTTGTGGTGACCGTTACAGTATCCGAACCCGGTGCGGGACATGTATTGTCATTAGGGTTTTCTATGGTCCATCTAAATATGTATGTTTCATTGGCATTATCCAATCCAGATATCAATGTATTTGGGTCATTGGCATCTGCAAATGAAATACTGGATCCAACTGGAGCGGTTTCCACGGTCCAGGTTCCTACCAAGTTGTTTGTGGGAACGTCTCCAGCCATTTGAATAGGGGCCCCAAAACAGACCAAACCTTGGTCAGGACCTGCGTCAACGACTATCGGCGCATCTGAAGAGACCTCTACCGTAACAGTAGCTTCTGCAGCGGGGTCACATACGTTTCCACCAGAAATACCATATTGAAATTCATATACCCCAGGTACCAATCCTGATATACCAGTGGTCTGGTCGAATGGACTATCTATAGTAGCAGTGTTCGGGCCACTTAACTGTGACCACAATGAACTACCAGTGGTTACCGTATTTCCAGTTAGAGATGTTGTGGTTACATTACAGGCCAATACCTGACCGGTACCCGCATTGGCGCTTGTTGGAGTAAGTGAAATCGTAACATTGATGGCATCCGTAGCTTCATCACATCCCGTTTGGACCGATCCGCTCACCACTCTTCGGAACAAAACGGTATAGGTTCCCTCAACATCAAAATCAATACTCAATGGAGTGCTTCCCGTGTTTTGAAAATTGTTGGAATTGACCAAAGTGGATGAAGCAGGTCCGCTTACTATGGCATAGGTATTTGAACCATTACCTGTAGTTGTAAAGGGAATATCTACCTCTGTTTGGCCACATGCGGCAATGATGTCATTACCACCATTCGCCGTTATAGTTATTGGATTGGTCGAATATCGTATGGTTGTACTCGCCGAATCATCACAACCTGTGGTGGCATTGGCAATGGTATAGGTGAACACATACGTACTGCTGCCATCCAATCCAGAAACCTGTGTGGTGCTGTTGGATGGATTTAAAATACTGGCCGCCGGCCCTGAGGTCTGTGTCCATTGTACAGTTTCCCCAGAAAATTGGGGCTGGGACCCTACCAAGGTCGCCGTGGTTATACCAGGGTCACAAAAACGTATTGTACCGTCCTGGGTACTTGCATTGGAAATATCCTGGGTTGCCTCGTCCACGGTAATGGTGACTGTATCCTGACCTGAAGCACAGGGGCCTACCACCGTCCAACGCAACACATAAGTTCCCTCGATAAGATTGGAAACTGTAGACCTATTATTGTTGACATTTGCGAAATTAGGTGTACTGGGTCCACTTACAAAGGACCATGTACCAACCTGACCGTTGATATTGTTTCCACCAAAACTACCATCAAGAGTTGTGGACTGGGTAACGGTATAACAGTTGTCCAGATTTTGGTCGGCTCCTGCATCTACAGGTGATTCGCCCCCATAATTGGTCACGGTCATGATGTCAAAGGATTCACAGTTTTGACCCGGTGCATAATCAGGTCCCGTGATGGTCCATCTTAGTGTGGTGGTGCCTGCACTTCCTTCGGGCAATGTTATGGTGGATGTAGGGGAGTTCGGAAAATTTATGATAACACCGGCACTATTTCCACCATCAATAGTCCATAGACCTGTTTCACCTGGGTTGAGAGGTGTATTTGCTATGATTGATATGTTTCCAGTATTGTCTGGACATGAGGCCACATCTAGACCGGCATCTGCCGTCGTAATGGGCTGCACAGTAATATCTACATCTTGGAATTGTGTGGTACCATCGGTACAGGTTGCCGTCAGTCTAAAGGAATAGATATTTCCCCCTATCAATCCATTGATAGCTGTGTTAAGATCGGAAGGGTCCGCTATTATTACCGAGGGACCCGCTACTTGAGACCATGTTGGTCCGCTTTGCACCAGACCTGTTGCGGAACCGGAAAGGGTAAAGGGTGAATTTTCGCAAATGGTCTCCGCAACCCCGGCATTGACCGAGCAATTTTGCCCAAAAGTGTCTTGAACCGAAGAAAGCAAAACAACTAAAAATACAAAGGTTACTTTAAATTTACCTGACAATAGAAACATAGCTACAGATGTTTAGATTACATTATTTCAAAGAATTTTCAAACATATTATTAAAATGTCAAAACCATAACAATATGTTGTCATTCGTCGATAGGATGTTGCCAATACGGGTGTAATCGATGAATGGATTTATAAAAATGTAATTTTATACGTGTTAATTAAATCTTAAGACACCGTATGTCTTCAAACGAATCTGAACTGGCCCAGTCCAAAGTTAAGTCATAGTTTCAACTTTTGAATTTGGTGCTCTTTTCTTCTTTTGAGCATCGTTCTTTTCTTTATCAATTTACGGTTCTCCAATATCTTTTTGTCCAATCCAAAATATACGGTTGCAGGGGTCAGGTTGTCCAATGATTCGTGGTATCTCCTGTTGTTGTAATAGTCCACGAACTCTTCCAATCTTTCCTTTAGCTCCCCCGGCAAATAGTAGTTGTCCAGTTTGATGATGTTCTTCATCGAACGGTGGTAACGCTCTATCTTGCCCTGCGCCTGTGGATGGTTCAGTTTTCCCCGGATGTACTCCATCTCCCTTTCCTTTATTAACTCCTTCAGTTCGCCACTGATGTAACAGGGCCCGTTGTCCGAAAGGAGCCTTGGAATTTGCCCCTTGGGCAGTGACACTTTTTCCAGTGCCCTTCCCACTGTTTTCTTCACATCCTCTGCGTTCATCGAGGGGCAGAGTTCCCAACGGACTATATAGTGATTGTATAATCGTCCAGGATGGTCGAGAGATAGTACCTGCCAAATCCCACGATCTTCAGATAGGTGAAGTCCATCTGCCACATCTGGCATACCCTTTTTGGGTCTTGTCCCTATACTCCTGTAAGGCGGCCATGGTATCAAAGGCTGGGATGTCACCAACCCATTGGACTTCAAGATACGGTAGACACTGCTCTCGGAGATATGGCCCTCCCGTTTATCGGTCATCTTGCAGGCAAGTCAACGAAAGGATTCATCAGGGAAGCCAGTTCACTGCCAAGGAAAGGGACACGGACAATGCATTTATCGAAAGGCAGTGTGGAGAAACGTGAAATACTAAAAGATATACCTGAACCCTCCAAGGGACGGTATGGATTTTTATCTGTTACTGCCAGAATACTTTGATTATTAAAACCATGAAAGACGACACCAGTCCATTGACTATGAAAGACCTATCGATTTATTTAAAAGAATGGCTTGATAATTATATTAGTTTTATAGAAAACCTGTCCTAAAGACCCGGGTATCTACTTAGGCCGAAATTGCCATCACAAAAACCACAGTGTTTATTATTAGTTTTTTCATAATACTTAAATTTATATTGTAATGGTTTTTTTATTGTCTTAATTATTTATGCCCTTCTAGTACATTACTTATATTAGCTACCAGTTGTTTTAATGAATAAAATCTTATGGCATAATCTCTAACTGCAGATATGGTTTTAGATTTAACAAACATTAGTTTTCCTAATTTTCTTGAATCGGCTTGAGCCTCTTCTACACGTGCTCTTTGTCGGCTAACATATAACTTAAGTGCGTAAGAAAGATGCTGTTTATCTGCACGCGACAATTCATCTACAAGTGCCGCAGCAGAGTCCATCGCCATTGAAGCACCAACCCCAGCAGTGGGTAAAAATCCGCAAGCCGAATCTCCAAGTAATACTACATTTTCCTTATTCCAAGCATTTGTTTTGCAATCGTGAAATTCCCAATAATAAGGGTTCTCTGTTGACGCAAGTTTTGATAAAGCTGTGCGTAATAATTGATGTTCAGGATTAATATCTTTCTTGATGTCTTTAATAAATTTTTGGATTCCTTGTTCTTTAATGATTTCGTTTGGTCCTCCCACAAAAACCCCAACTTTATCTTTAACAGGATATAATCCCATAAATGAAGATGCACCCCAATATTCCTTATAGGTATTTAATTGTTGATTTTCTAACCAAGCTACGTAACCTCCCCAATGAGTATCATAAAAACTATATTCATCTGGTTGCCAAAGTAATTTTCGAGTTTCGGAATGTATTCCATCTGCTATAATAATCATATCAAATTCTTGTATAGTATCGTTAGAAAATGAAACAGTTACTTTATTGTTATTTTGCTTCATTTTTGTGACAGTACTTCCATAAGCAATGTTTTTTGAACCAATTTTGTTTACCAAAATATTAATGAGTTCTTTTCTTTCAATTCCTCTATAGGAATCATATTCCACATTAATAAAATCCAAAGAATAGGCCTTGTTTAAATCGCCATTTTCTTTATGGATCTCATAGTTTTTCATTTCTATGCTTTTTTCAAAATAGTCGCTTTCAAGACTGAGTTCGTTCATAACCCTACCACCCAATGGAAGCAAACCAAGCATATAACCAGTAGTGTTGAAGCTTTCTTCAGTTTCCTTTTCTACTATTAAAGGAATTACACCTCTTTGTTTAAGCAAAGCTGCACAGGTTAAACCTGCAACTCCAGCTCCAACTATTAGGATATTTAAATCTTTCATTGTTCTTTAGTTTTAGTTTTTATTTACAAAAGCATAAGCTTCTTCTAATTGTGATTTGTCAAAATAACGCTCCTCACTACCTTCACTCAGTCTTTTGAAAAAGAAATTGTCTATTGGCACTGCTGCTTTTAAAATATTGGTATGCGCCACAATGGCTAAATGTCCAATTTTTTTAAAATTTCTTAATGCAAATATTGTATCTTCAAAAAAAGCTTTGGTGCTACTTTTAGAAATTTTCATTTCATCAAGTTTTACAAGCAGGTTCACTTTGTCATATCCTTTTTCAAATTTTTCATTAAACAATTTTTGGCAAAAATCTTCGTCCTTTTTTGTGAAGCCTTCAATGACTTCCACTGCCAAAACATTTCTATCGAAGGTTTTAAGTTGTTCTATCATTGTTTTTATTTTATAATTATTCAATATTTGTGTTTTGTATAAAATCATTTTGTATATGTTCATTTGCCCTTTGGTTATGGTCTTTTACTTTTGCTAACCATTCATTGTATTGTTTTTCAAGTTCGGCTCCTTCTCGGTAAAGTTTTTGTCCCATAGAATCTCCATCATCTTGTAAAACATCGTCAGTATTTTCAAGCTGTTTCATATTTTTAGAGAAAATGTCTATTATGGATTTATCTTCAACCTTTTCAGGATTGGTTAAGAGATATAAATCGTCTGTGATTAAATAATCGTGACCAACTGCAACTTCTGCATTTAAAATGGTTTCCATTAAATTGTCTGGGGCAATGGTTTCATCATTTTTTAAAGCCATTACCATTTTGTTTAATGATTCAATAGAATTGTCTAAAGTTGTTTTGCCTTTGCCAGTGAGGTTTTTTCCTTCTTCTGATAAAGTTTTAACTCCTTTACTTAACTCTTCGGCAGCTTTTTTGGCGTTGTTGCTTTCCAGTGCTGTGATTGCGTTGTCAAAATGAATATCCGATTCATTAGGAAACCCAATTTCTGAAACCTCCTCAACAGTTGTTACATCTGTAGTTTCATCATTTTTTTCTTTACAAGAAAAAATAGTCAATAAGCTTAACACTATTACTGAGGTTTTTACTAAAGTTTTCATAGTTCTATATTCTTGATTAAACTTTTTATTGATTCATTGATCACTGCAAAGTTTTTAACAATTACACCCAAAACCTAATGTAACACCCTGTTGTAGGTTCAGATTTCAGAAATTTGAACCTAAAAGGTGTATGGGCTGGGTAATATTTTGTTTTTGAACAAAAATGCTTTTGGAAAAGAGAGACAACGCCCTTATTTAAAGAGAAGATTTAATACTTTCAATCGAAAAAAAATCGATTAAAGAACCCAAGGGCAAATGGCAATATAATCTCTGATTCGGTGAAATGTAAACTATGTGTATGAGGGTAGAATTCTTGAGATTATAAAAGACAGATATGGGAAATATTATGCGTTTATTGAAAGAAAACCAAATAATATTTTTTCCATTCATCTTCAGCAAGGGGTATGGATCTGATTAGCGCAGAGAATAAGTTAGTATTATATAACGTAGAACAAATCCAATTACTTGCTATAGAGATTGAATCTGCTTAAATAAATCGCCAAATCCAATTACTCTCCTAGTAATAATACCAATGATTCATCCATACCAAATTTACAATTCCCTAAAACCCAGACTAACGGTTATAAGACTTCTTAAGTATTATATTGTTAGCTGCATATAGTCATTTGCAGTATCCGAACCCTTCTTTTTAACCATAAGTCACCTATTCGGTTAGCATAAAATATTCAAAGGCCAGAAATCCCTTATTTATTGGGGTTTTGAGAGATGGGTTCTAGAGCCTCAGGAAGCACGGCCCTGGTCTGGGAAGGAGAATTACGATGATTGAAAAATCGACCGTTGGCAATCAATTTTTTGTATCCGGGATATACAACCTGAACATGGGCGACCAGTTCATATTAGACAATCCCGTAAGTAAGGCCTATAGATTTATATCCGTAAATAAAAACTCTGCGATGCAAGTGGCAATTCGGGTAGTGGGCAAAAAGCCAAGGATAATACCCCAGGGCCAATTGAAGACCATTCGGGATATAACATTTCCAACTCCTTGGTAAGCCGATTCATGTCCGACAACTTATTTCAGGCCATATCACTGGCGGCGCCAATTATTATTTTGTTATCGACCTTTTTGACCTTCATAAAAGATGTGGGCACATGTCTGGGATTTAAGGTGGAGACATCCAAAAAAGAAAAGAAGGGGAAAAAACAATAGGCGGAAAGAAGACTGGTCAGTTTTGCAGTATTGCAATGCCCCATTTGACGATTTCCGTCTATATTTTCTCACACAAGGTACTATCTGAATTCGTTTAACATCGAGTGCATGGAAACCTGTAACAAAGTCCAGTGAATCCACTTCAAAGGTAAAAGGAGGCCATTGATTGGACAAGATGAATATAATCACCAACCTGCAATGTTTAAAAAAAATTGGAAGAACATTAGTAATAATTGCTATTATTCTTTCTTTTTCACTAAACATTATGGCTTTGACTTTTTTGAATCATTCATACTATTGACCATTACAGTCTCCGTCCTTTTCCTTTTCTCCTTTTCTTCCTAAATCGTATCTTATCGTCAAGTTCCAGTTTAAAAGAATTCCATTGATTGTCATCGGTTTGATGTGATTTCAATCCAATTGCTTCAACGTTTCCCATATCACTTTTTGGTTGTTCAATAGTTTTGATAGTCTGTCCAGTAACACTAAATGTCTTTCCTGCAATTGGTGTTGATGCCCTTCTAAATTCTTTAAAAGCGCTATCACTTCTTCGTTCTGTGCTATTATTTTCGAGAATAACTGTACGGTCTCTGTCTTGTTCATAATCGATTCGTTTGATGATATTGTTCCATGAAAATTGTCGCCCAAGGGTGCTTCCTTTGTATATAATGTTATTGTACCTAATGGAGATTCCTGTTACCCGTCCAGTACTTTTGCTTATGTTGAACTTGGGAGTTATTTTCATTTTAACCAGCTCATTAATGAATTCCGTTACATTATTGGATTTTAAGATTGCATTTTCAAGATGCTGTTGAAGCGTAAGTTTTAATGGTGGCTCTCCTGTTCTAAAAGCCTTTTGGATCTCTTTATGGGTAAGTGTCACCTTTTTTACCAATTCTACATCACTTAGCTGAGATAGTCCATACTTAAGTTCAAGTCTCCTAACCAATCGCTCGCTTCGTTCGTAATCTTTACTGTCGCTGACCACTTCCCCGGAAAACTTTACACGATTGGCCACAATATGGATGTGTTCATGTTCTTGGTCGCAATGTCGATACATGATATACTGATTGTCATCGAAACCCATGCCTTTCAGATAATCCATTCCCAAAGATGTGAATTGCCCATCACTTAACCTATCATCATAGGGCAGGTTCAATGAAACATGATACACCGCTTTGCCAAGTCGAGGTCGAAGTTGTCTGACCAAATTGAACTCCTGGGTCATATCCATGATCCTTCCATAGGTAAGATTGGTGTCCAACAGATGCCCTTTCCCCTGTTCTATCTTCTTTTCATTGTAGGCCAACACCCCATAGAAATCCTTTCCTTTAATCTGCTTGGCAATCACTCTTTACAATATTTGATTTTAGCATGTCCAAAATATTCTTTAATTCTGCTAGTTGATTAATTAACATTGGGGGATGTTTCATTCCCAGATGTACCTTTTTAGTGAGTTGGTTAATATTATTCCCGATACGGCCCAACTCAATGAAAAGTTGTCTGTCCTCAAGCAATATTCTTTTTCTTGGCAGTGTTTTTCCCGTTACCCTTTTCCTTATATAATCGGGAATCGTAATTCCCAGCGTACTTGCATTTTGGGATAGTATCAGGTATTCGTCCACCGTCATTCTCACGTTTACCCGAATAGCCCTTAATTCTCGTATTTTCTTTTTTGGTCTTGCCATATTTTAGGGGTTTGGGGAGAATCCCCAACAAGCCATGCGAACAGAGTGAGCAGTTTTTTGCTTGCAAAAACATGGCTTGCTTCGTGATCTCCGATATAAAGTCCATTTTCTATTTTGTCTTTGGGTCATCAATTTGTTTCTAAGAAGGGATTTCCCTTAACCGATCGATAAGTTCATTGATGTCATTGGGATGGAACAAGACACGTCCACCAATAGGTATCTTTTTGAGCAACCCTTTTTCCATCCAGGAATAGATGGTCGGTCTGGTCACTTTGAATTTTTTGACCAAATCGGCAATCGTCAACATTTCATTTTCAGTTTGATTTTCATTATCCTTATCCTTCAGTTTTGGAGCTAGATTGTTTTTGAGAGATTCCACAGGAACGTATTCCTTTAATCCATCGTCGTCCATGATAAATATGCGCTTCATATTACTGGTATTTGCTGATTTACTTTATTGAACAAACCTAGCAACATTGAACAGCATTTAACCTGTTTACCGTACATCAGTTTATGTATGGCAAATCAAGAAACATTCAAAATAAATTTGT
>TARA_R110000737_G_scaffold108602_4_pt1 | contig 11578 bp, 19 predicted proteins | sample TARA_R110000737 | Tara Oceans TARA_R110000737 (sample SAMEA4398027) | marine metagenome | biome: Polar Biome; feature: [SRF] surface water layer (ENVO:00010504); material: water (ENVO:00002006), including particulate matter (ENVO:01000060) such as... | depth 5 m
CCGCTGGCATGGATCAGAAACGATCCACGAAACCGGGTTGGCCAAGAACGGTTTTCGACCGGCTTGCCGTCAAAAAGAATGTGATGTGGCCATGGCTGACGAATGCTCAGTGCAACTCTGGGAAACTGGAACGTCATGCTGCCTCTCCAAACTTGTCGACCTGATTGCCCCATGCAGCCCAGCCTTCACGACGTTGGCGGGCAAACAGTTCGATGTAAGGACCATCGAACATCGTCTCTATGCGTTCGTATTGTTCGTCCGGCTTGCGTGAATGACCGCGTGATTTGGCGCGGATCTCGTCGTCCGGCCACCACTCCATCCAGTCACGCACGGATCGCACACCTTCAGGAACACGACCCGAGCCAAACAGATCCTCGGGTAACTCGGATTTCAGGCATGGGTTTCCGCGTGTTGCCAGCAGGCATGGTTCAAGGTTCTTGCGTGTGCCATAGCCGGTACCGAACGCATACTTTCCTGTAGTTGGATTAAATTTGCGCCATTCCCAAGCGAGGCCCTTAAACTCGAAACCCCAGGCTTTGAGAACGCGGTTCCATTCCGGCATTAGCGGCCAGGTTGCCCACATGAACAAAGCGCAGTCATCCGCCGCCAGAAGCTCGACCGGCATGTCCGCAATCTCGTCCACTGTCATGCAGTCATAGTGGGCCAATGGTCCTTTTCCTTCGCCCTTGGATGAGTAATTGGCAAACGGCCATGCGGGATCGGCCAGAATGACGCGAAACCCACCAGCCGGGCGCTTTTCCAAGAACTCTTTGGCAAACTTTTTAATCATGACGGCGCGTTGCCCCCTCAAGCGAAAGGCGGCTGACGGCCGCGACCAGTTCCTGCCAGTTGCCACCGGCATCGATATAGGCGCGAACCAACTGTTCAGGGTCGGAGATAGCCACAGGAAAATCTGTGACAGGTTCACCGGCCCTCAACGCTTCATTCGCGGCGTGAAGAATGGTCAAAAACTGCTCGCGTGCCTTGGAGCCACGCGGGTGATTGCCACGCACAAACCCGGCTGCAACGGTCGCCAGATCGGCGAGCGCGGTGCGGATATCCGTGTTATGTGCGGGATGTAGCGACATTTCAGATGTTCCGTTTCGCCATGGCCAAACGCACTTCTGCGATTGCACACCATCCCCTCAGAACAGCCTTTTTTCCTGCTGTCCGCGTTGCTTCGATACCATCCAGCCGGAGACGATAGGTTCCGTTTACGAAACCGAAACTGGCACCGTGACGGTTCTTCATTTCTGAGAGAATGCTATCGGCGGGCTCGCCTTGATCCAGAGCGTGTGTGATCTGCTCAATGCGCCCTTTCAGGGTAACCTGCCGTGAGTGTTTCCTTTCGGCCTCGTCGATCTGTTCGATCTCGGCAACGATCATGCTGGCCGCGCGTATCAGATCGCGACGACGATCTTTCCGCTTGGGGTGTTCATCGAACGGCCAAAGGTCGACACCTTTTGCCTTGATCCAATCCGTTGTTTCCTCCGGCAGGGCATAGAATGCTCCGCCGGTGGCGATGACATCGGGCTCATGAAGGCTATCGTGATGCGCATCGTAACCTTCGTCTTCGATCTGACGCTGGCGCTCCTGCATGATCTCTTTCGCAATACTTGAGGCTGACATTTCGCTCTCCGTGTTACTTGGGTGGTGCGGCGGACCATTTCGGTCGGCCTGTCGGCCTTGACGGTTTCGGCAATAACGCCCTCATCTCCGCTCGCCGCCGCACCAAAGAACAGACCTTGATCTGCTCATTGCTGGGGCAGTCACCGGGGCCAAACCAAAAACACTTGCAACAGGTTTGGGTGGCCCCGGTTGGCCCGTCAGGCACCGCGCACGCGTCGGCGCGGTGCCGTCAGAAATCGTCGGTATTGTTCGATGGCTTGACGGTCTCCATGAGCATCCTCGGCAGGAATGCCTGGCACACGCCGGGTTGATCCGATCCGGCGGCGCAGAATGGCTTCTGGTCCGCTTGCCAACTTGGTCGCATGGATAGGAACCTGATCCCCAAACTGGATATCTCCAGCTTCGTAGCAGTAGGCAAACATCACACCACCTGCCTTTCATCAGTCTTGAAATTGACAGCCTGGTTGCGCATGTCTTCGCCGACTTCGCGCGGACGGAGTGTTAGGCTTGGCTTCAGGCCTGCGGCGCTAATGACGCCCTTCGCACCTTTGCCATGGCGGGCAATTGCGTAGGCAACACCACCATCCACCAACGCAACCGAAAAGACCTTGCCCGGCTTATTCCTGCTCATTGGTTTCCTCCGGCTCCGCAAAGAAGTCGGATGGCAGGACGAGCTGCACAAACGGATCAGAACGCCCCTGCACACCGTCAATATGTTCGCCGGTGATTTTCTTGGCTTGAAAGCTCCGCCCTTCATACTGGTCGGGAAGTCGGGACAAAGTGATCTGAGCCGTGTTCCCACGCTTGGGAACCTTTAGCTCCCAACCTTTGGTGACTTCGCTCAGGCGCAACTTTCCTGCATGATCATCAATCCCCCAGCGCACCATGTACTGGCGACCAACATGCAGTTTCAAACGCTTCATCGCGTCGTCACCAAACCGCAGAACGACCATGTTGCATTTATGGACCTTGCGGGTGGTCAACAGGATTTCATCCGGCTGGATTGGCGGCTTGACGTTCTTATTCGGCGGTGCGATTTCAACAAATGACATGGCTCATTCCTCCTCGATCAGGGCCGCAACCAGCTTGTCCACGTCACTGTCCTGCGGCTTGACAATGACGGTGTCCGTCGCATCCACGACCGAGATACCAAGACGTTTCAGGTCTTTCCCTGAAAGGTTCGAAAGAGCGGGTTTGACGGGTTTTTCGGTGACCTTGATCAAGGTGTTGACCGCGTCGGGATACAGCTTGCGGATCGCCGCGACCAAGGGTTCGTCATCGGGGCACTCAAGCCGACCAGGTTGTTTGCCAAAGCCCACTTTGATGCCCGCGAAAGTGCGTGATTTTGGTTTGGTAAACAGGTCCGGCGCTGCCTTGATAGCCGCCTTCAGATCGGCTTCATGCTCTCGCACGGTTTCGGCTTGTTTGCGGATCATGCCCATGTATCGGGCCTTGAGATTTTCAATGTCTTCATGCAGGGCACCAACTGCTTCGCCCAGCTCAATGCGGGCGGCGGCGTAGCCTTGGGCCTTCTGTTCGATTTCTGCCATCGTCGTCATTGCGGTTTCCCCTGTAAGGTCCGCCAGAAGCGGATCTGTTGAATACAAAAGCGAATGAAAGGAATGCGGGATCGTTTCATGCCGCCGACCCTCCGCCATCCGGTGGCAGATCTCGGCGCAGGTTTGCAGCCGTTCGCCGGTCAGCAAGGCTGACCACTTGACCGCGTGCGACAGCCCGCTCAATCGCGTGCAGGCTCGTCTCACCAACGGGGATCGGTCCTGCGCTATGCTCGTAATCGCCAAGGTTGTCAGACAACTCCTGCAGATTGGTCAGCAAGATGTCTGTGATCGAGCTATCGAGTTGCAGCTTGCCGCCTTGAGCATTCGCTTGCTTGCGCAGTGCAGAGGTGATGTTTGAGAGTTTCTGACTGATCATCGGAAAGCTCCTTACGCTGCTGACGAGGAATGCTTTTCCCACGCCATCTTGATGTGTTTGATCGATCGTGGAGCGCCTTCTCCGTTTGCCAGCAGGCTTGCAAGCTGAAGGCACTTGGTCATGCCGCGCAATGCACCCGGTTTTCGAGCAATCGCCTTGAGATAGCGAATTTCCTCTTTTTCCGTGACGTCCCAAGCTGCAATCAGGGCACACATATCTTCGGCTCTCGGGATGCTTTGAGTGCAGCGGACGCCGATACGTGAGAAAAGCTGCGCAAAACCAGCTTTCCGCCCATTACCTTCCAGTTGCGCGTAAACGGTTTCATTGCCAACAAGGACAAGGCCAACCGTACCGCGCGCCCGATCATAAATGGACCTGGCCTGGTCAAGTGCTTCGGTCGTCAGGTGCTGGGCTTCATCGATGATGATCAGCCCGTTAGTCCCGTCAACTCGGCGGACGATCGCTTTTGAAAGTTTGGTTGGCGATTTCTCGGTAACCCCAAGAATTTCGGCCAACTCAAGCAACATCCCGTGGGTGCCCTTCGAGCTTGGGTCCATTGTTGCCAGCCATACGTTGCGATTGGTGCGCGCATATTGCTCGCAAGCGGTCGTTTTGCTGATCCCCGCACCACCCGCGATGATGGCAATCTCTGGCAGGACATGGGCGTATTGCAACGCACTCATAAACTCGATGGTCGAGGGTGTTTCAACATAGTCAGGAACACGCGGAATACGGCTGGATGCCTGCTTTTTTTCACTGATCCCCGAAAGCCAGATCTGAACCTCACCGGCGACTTTCGAATTATTCCCGGCATAGGTGCCCTTAAACCAGCCCGTAAACGTGCCATAAGCAACGCCTGCCAGACGGGCAACATCGGCCTGATTGTAGCCTTCTGCGTCCATGACACCGGCGCATTTCGCCCGAATTTCTTCAATCTCTTCGGCCGAGAAAGTGGTATCTGTTGCAACTAATTTGTTCATGCTAGAATCCTTGTTGGTCCGTTGTGATCAGAGGGTGCGCATTGCTTGCAGGCGGCGCGCCCTCACTCGTCCCGACCGCCCTGCAGGATCTGCAGGCCAGCGCGGAAATTCTTCGCGAAATCCCCTTCGACGTCTTGTTCGGAAACAGGTTCAGCCTCGGCTTGCCGCGCAAGGTTGCCTGTGACCAGGCGAACCGCTGCGGGCTGCGGCGATGGTGCTGTCTCGTCCATATCGGGAAGAAGCCGCATATATTCGTCGATCGAAAGAGTGCGCTCGATCTCTGCTGCTTTCTTGGTGAGGTTGATAAATGTGCGACGCTTGCGGCCGTGTTCACGCGCGGCATTGCGATCGGCGAACCCGCTGGCCTCCCAAAGCTCAACCTCGCCGATGAAACTGCCATCAAGACGATATGCAAAAACGCTTTCATGCAGGAAATCAGGGTCAAACCGGATCATGATAGGCTTGCCGATATGATCGTGCAGGCAGTCAGACCAGTATTTGTTGCCCATAAGCTCGATCCGGCCGCTGCGTTTGTCCGTACGAACCTGCTCGGCTGCCAGAAGGCACATACGCAGCTGTTCGGGCGCAGCTTTGCGGACAACGGCATCCTGATAGCTGGCGTCAAACACCTGATCAAACGACCGAATGCCACCACAGACCCGCGTCTTACGTTTCCCACGTGCGTTATGCATCCGAATGCCCTCACCAACGATCTTCAAGAACTCGTCAAGATCAATCGCGCGGCTGGCATAATCTTCTGGTTTTGCCATCGGGCTGTTGCCGGTGTAGGCCCCCTGAAACGCAGGGTGCTTGGCGATGTGATTGCAAAAATCGCGGAACATACGTTCAATCGGTTTTGACTGGCCGGAATAAGGCGTCGTCCAATGGATATCGACGCCAAGCGCGGTCAGAATGCCGCTTGGTTCCTCGGGTTTTACCTTGAAGCGGAACCGGTTCGGTGTGCCGCCTGTGATGCACTTGGCAGCAAAGCCGCGTCCGTTATCCAGCCATGCATGATCTGGAATGCCGTATTCACGGAACAGGTCACCGAATGCCAGTCGAACAAGGTCGGAATTCTCGCTTTTATCCACACGCCATGCGACGCATTTATTCGAATACAGATCCTGTATCGCAATCATCAGCGGGCGGGTAACTTCGCCATCCGGGAAACGAACAAACACATCCCATTTATGACCGTCGACATTGACCGCTTCCATCGCGTGGAACTCGGTCCGGTCGCGATCCTGCGGCGGATACATCATCTTGAGTTTCTCGCTGCCTTCGCGCAGCAACACCTTTACCGGGACCGGTATTTCAGTGTTCAGGCGGCGTTCAAGTGTGCGGGCTGCAGGAATTGTCCAGCCATGCTGTTCTGCTGCGATCTCAAGCCGCTCGTAACAGGCCGCAAAAGGCGGCTTGGCAAGGCGCAACCAGTCAGCTTTTATGAATTCCCAGGCAGACGGATCACAATCGACTGTTTTAGTGCGTCCAGCATGGCGCGGGCACAATGCCGGAAGCCAGTCTTTGCGGTCCAGTCCTTCAACCAGCTTGAACCAGTTATAGATGGTTGATGCGCCAACATTCTGTTGGGAAGAAACGATTGCAACCGCCTGATCCTTTGACAAGGCACCGCGTTGCAAGGAGCAGATCGCATCAAGAACGGAAAAACGTTCATGGGCTTTCTGCTTTCTCGTTTCCGGTAGCGCCTCAAACCATTCCCAATCCACACGTGCGGCCGTTGTGCCACGCTCGGTTGATTTCGAAACTGTTGCTTTATTCCGGGCGATCTCACGTTTCTGCAGTTCCGTCTGGGCCGATATGGTGAACAGCTTCCAGCTATATTCCCAACCGCCACCGCTAGCTTTGCGTTTGCGGGCCAAGGGATCACCACTCACTGTCATGGCGTCTCGCCATCCATTTTTACTGGCAAGGACGTTGATACCCCGGACCGTTACCGGCATTTGTGGAAGCTTCAGTTCGGCGATTTCAGTCGGAGAGAACCATTCCTGCTTCATGATTTTCTCCCGCGCCGGAGCGAATGAAGTTCCCCGTTAAGTTCTTCGATTTTCTCGGCCAGAATGGCCTCACGGACAGTGCCCTCGTATTTACGAGGAATGACGGTCAGGCCAAGTTCCTCGGCCAGTAGCGTTAGAAGCCTGTAATCCTGTGTGGCGTGCATCAGTGCGACCGCCCGAACCACGCTGATCTTGTGATCCTCACGTGACTGACTGGCATATGCGTCGATCATGTTCTTGGAGACATCCTCGCCAAGGAAATCACTCATGCGGCGCGCAACGTCTTCACGTTCCAGAGGTTCTTTATCGCGGGATTTTGCGTCGCCCAGGATGCGCGATACGGCGAGCGATACCTTGCCGCTGATTGTTGCGGCCCGGACAGTTTGCTCCTCGAACCGTTCAACCCTCGGGCTGGTCGGTTGCCAGCTCAAAAGATCAAGCGTCTTGCGATCTGACTGGATACGCGCCATCAAGCAGCCTCCTCAGTATCGGGGATCGCCATATCAAGCAGGTCTCTCATGAGCACCTGATCGGCCTCTGAAAGGTCACGAACAAATGTCCGGCGCGCGGCAATCGGGGCATGCCGCCATGCATCCATTAGTTTTTTGAGAGCCTGCAGATTGTTGTCGGCAACAACTTTTGGCTTGCCGCTCGTTTGCTCAATCGCAGCTTTGACCGATTTCACCGTCGCGTTTTCGCGTAGGATCAGATCAACAATCTTGATCTGCGCGTCCGGCTCCTGCTTGGCCAGCAGCAGCAGTTCTTTCTGGTTTTTGGAAAGGTCCGTCCCGATAAGGTTACGGCGCACATCTGGTGAAAGACGGGTCGCAATCCGCACCGCCCGCTCGATAGAACGTGGATTGAGGCCAATTTTCTCGGCGGCGTCTTTTGCAAACGACATCGTGTCGTTTGCGGAACCGTGTTTGGCTGCAGCCCCAGCAACACCTGCCTTGGTTTCAGGATGCATTTGTTCATAAATGCGCTTGCGTTCTGCAAGGAAAACCGCTCGATCTAGAGGATTTAGTTCATGTCTTAATAGGTTCTCATCGATCTCGATCATCTTTGCCTGAAGGCCGTTCAGCTCCTCATGAATGACAACCGGGATTTCCTTCAAACCGACCAGACGGGCCGCTGCAAGACGATGCGCACCGGCAACCAGCATCCAGTCACCAGCCAGCGTCTGTGTAATAGCCACCGGCTGCAAAACCCGGCCGCACTGACGAATACTATCGGCGATCACCGCGACATGATCAGGATCAACCGCCCGCAGACGTTCACCAACGTTAATCCGGTCAATGTCAAACATTTCAGCCATTCAGAGCCTCATAAGAACCATAAGAGATGAATTGAGAGGTGGCGACGGCGCGGGGGTTGAGAGAGGCATTCACGCCGCCGCCACTTTTCCCTATGATCGGAAGCGACCAAACAAACCGATCAGGGAAAGACAAAATGAAGCCGGAACTGGAAGACTGGATACTTTCCGAAACAGGAAAATCACTGGATGAAACACCGCCTAAGCGGGTATCCTTTTGGAAAGTGGTTGAAGGCCTCTGGCCATTGAATGAAATTTTTCGACCACAGTTCGAAGCGATTAGGTCGATCAAATACCGAGCTCGGAGTGAGAAGGCCGCAGACGACGCCATTCTGGCTTTCATCCAATCTGGACCTGATGCCTGGAACGATATTCCACATGGTGCATGGCGTGTCCTGCTCGAACGGCAATCGCAGATGATAGGGACTGCGATTGCCAACGAAGCCGCAGGTGAAATGACCGTCATTCCGGCCTCCCTGCGCGATGATCAGCTAACACCTTTTGTAATGTTATTTTGGCTTCTTCGGATGAGGCTCCCGTTTCCAGCAGAAAATCGATCCGGTTTCGAATTGCCTTCATCAATGCCGGATCTGCCTTTGCGGCAGCACTGAAGGCAGCACCATGGCATTGGGCATAAGCACAACTGTTCACGCTGCCTCTCCTTTTAGACAGTGACGAAGGCGCGGCCGATCCGTATAGTTCTGGGAAGGTTGAGGTTTGAGGCGTTTGCCTTTGGCGTCGTAGCGCGACGGCCAGATATCCTTTGCCCGTAGACCAAGTGCTTGCGCAATAGCCTGCTCACCCTCTGCATGAGGATGACGGGCAGCATCGCGCGTCGTACCGACCCGAAATCCGGCGTCACGGTCCACATCGGCAAAGGTGATCCCCTTCTGGTTCAGATCGAACCGGATCTTCTGGGGACTCATGTCGCGCTTGCGCACCATTGGTATCTCCTCGAACGTCCCGGCCCTGCCAGGCCGGTAGATTTGGAATGTTAAATTCCGTGAACGAGGAAAATATAGACCGATATTATTCGACTATCAACCGAATAATTCCGTTCTAAGCTAGATGAAGGCGATTACATTCGACCTTTCCAGCTAAGTATTTGAAAAGATTTGATAAATGCCAAAGATGGAACAGAAAAAAAAGGATGGAAAGCCTATTCCATCCTATAACCTAGAGCTTGGAACTCGAATTGCGTCGGTTATAAAGCGGTTCGACAGCCTAAAAGCAGCAGCTGTACATGCTGGGGTGACCGATGAAACTCTTGCTGCGTGGAGGGATGGAAAGACAGAGCCGAAGTTTATCGGGCTAAAGCAGCTTGCGGAAGCTGCTCAAGTTAACCTTAACTGGCTTGCTTTTGGAAAAGGCTTCCCCCCAAGCAGTAATAATCCTGATTATCACCACGATCCCGATCATCAAACTCGCGAAGCCCTAGAGTTCGTCGAACCAGGAACGCCGCAGCCCTTGGATCAAGATTTGCTGATGATGATCATTGAAGAGCTGGAAATATATCGCTCTCAATGTAACTTAGAGTGGGACAGTAAACAAAAATCTCGCCTGATTACATTAGGTTACGCTATGATGCTCGCGGAACGTGAAAAAGGTAACCGGGTAGAGCCGAAATTGTTGCGCTACCTGATGCAAGCAGCATCTTAGGGGAATCATGGACGAGAGAACCAAATTTCAGAATGCTCTGAGAGGCGCAAACGGTGCGAACGACAACCGTGGCGCAAATACCGGTGGTGACCAAACCGAGGCCCTCACGATCATTAACATCTCCGATACGGTGATCATGGTCCCGACTATCAAAAAAAACCGCAACTGTCGTGCTATCGTGCTTGCGCTTCGAGAGTTGCTTGAAGCAGGTGACTGTCTCTCAAAAAAAACACCATCCTTTCCACCCGTGCAGCGCACGGAAACCCGCAAAAAATCTGAAAAAAACCGCAAGAAGTTTACTTCTGCACAAGTAAACACCAACTCAAAAAAAACAGGTTCTACTTGTGATAAAAATACTTATCACAAGTTAAGTAATACGGAATTTGGCTTCCCACCCTCATTCGTCGCGTCGTCAATTCGGAGATAAGCATGTTTTGGTTATTTGGTTTCCTGTTTGCGCTGTACGGCTTGGTTTTTGTAATCAAGCCACGCAAAAGCATTGGAAGACGAGGCGGTGCGATCCTACTGACGGTTGGCGTTATCTCGCTCATCGGAGCTGGGATATATGAAGATGCCAATACGAGCGAATCCGATGTAGCCAGAGCAAAGGAAGAACGGGAAGAGGAGGTCCGCAAAGGTTTTCACTGCCTAAGTTCTTGGGATGGTTCCTACCCCGCTCTAGAACGATTTGTCGAAGAACGCCTTGGTGACCCTGACAGCTACGAACACATTAAAACCTTTGTATCCCCGGTCTCTGACATTGGAACGCACAACGTCGCCATGCAGTTTCGTGCGCGCAACGGTTTTGGCGGGATGACGATTGGCAATGCAAGTGCCGTGATAAGCCAAGACGGCTGCAAGATTGTTACAGCTTCAATTGACGGAAACTGAGAGCCGCTGAGAGACCTTTTAGAGAAAGCTCAGATGATCTTATCTTCGAGTGGCCTCTCTCTAAAATCAAATGGCGAAAACCATCTGTTTTGCCGAAACTCCAGCATCGGCCGATTTCCTGACACCACCGCGAGCGACGGCCTCGATCCCCCGGTTTCCCGCGCCTTGTCCCACCACATCCCTTATAATCCCGCCTAGTCCCGGTTCCCTCTAGGTTCTAGTGTCGGTTAACACCCGGATCGCGGCCAACCGCTTGAACTGCGCATTACCGCCCCCGTGATCGGCGATAACCTGCCGATTATTTTGCTATCACACGGTCATGGTCCGTCCCTTTATATCCCGTCAAAGGATGGCTATGGCCCGCTGGTGGATTTTTATGCCGCCCATGGCTTTGTCGTGATCCAGCCCACCCATGCCAATGCCAAGGTCGCCGGATTGCCCGCCGATGCCCCCGGCGCACCGTTTTTCTGGCAATCGCGTGTGCAAGATATGAAACGCATTCTGGATCAGCTTGCCGTGATCGAAGATCAATTCCCCGCCCTCGCCGGGCGGCTGGACCGCGACCGGATTGCGGTGATCGGTCATTCGCTGGGCGGGCAAACGGCGGGCATGTTACTGGGCGCACGTCTGACCGACACCAAAGACCCGACCGCGCAAAATGTCACCATGATCGAACCGCGCATTACGGCGGGTGTTTTGCTTGCCGCACCGGGCAAGGGCGGCGACAGCCTCAGCAACTTTGCCCGTGAAAACTATACCGTGCTGAACCCCGATTTTGCTCATCTGACAACCCAAACCCTGGTGGTGGCAGGCGACGCCGACGACAATCCGCATCTAACCCCGCGCGGCGCAGATTGGCACACCGACCCCTATCATCACAGCCCCGGTGCCGATGCCTTGCTCACGCTCAAGGGCGGCAAACACGGGCTTGGCGGCATTGCCGGTTATGACGCCAAAGAAACCGACGACGAAAACCCCGACCGCCTTGCCATCACCCAACGCATGACGCTGGCCTATCTCAAATCCGCCCTCTATCCCGGCGATCCCTCATGGACCAATGCCTGCGCGGCACTCGCCAAACACGCCGATACCCACGCCCGCGTCACCCGGAAAAAAGCCTGAAACCGGCCCGGCTGCATCGCTCACCCTGCGCGGTG
>TARA_R110000737_G_scaffold14921_2_pt1 | contig 11545 bp, 9 predicted proteins | sample TARA_R110000737 | Tara Oceans TARA_R110000737 (sample SAMEA4398027) | marine metagenome | biome: Polar Biome; feature: [SRF] surface water layer (ENVO:00010504); material: water (ENVO:00002006), including particulate matter (ENVO:01000060) such as... | depth 5 m
TGATGGTAGCACACCTAATGCGATGGGTGCAGACCTCGACTTAAACAACAACGACATCCTTAATGCTGGTGTGGTAAATGCTACTGAGGTAACGGTTGCTGGCATACCACTTGCTTCCAATGTTGCAGCAGCAGCAGCAAGTGCCACCAGTGCCTCTCTGAGTGCCGCTGCTGCCGCTCAATCTGTGGACGAGGCACGTTTAATTGCCTTTGGTGCGGTTGGTGATGGTATCACAGATGACACCGCCGCCGTTGTAGCAGCAGTCAATTCTGGGCTTCCACTACAATGGGACGATCTGACATACCGTATCACCTCCCCACTCATTGCTACTGTAAGCAAGCTGGACTGGACGGGTAACGGTGCTGTTATTTTCTATGACGGAGCGCACGCCCAAGCAGCTGTAAATATAACGTGTGCCTTATCTGCTGACCACACCATCCACGGGATCACCTTTGACGCAAACTCCCTAGCAAACATTGGGGCAAAGTTTGTTGCTGCCACTGTTGCGGAGGCCATTGGTCTGTGGCCCAACTTCTACGCCTCAAGCATTATCGCGCGTAATGCGTACCGCGCGGACCTTGCCTTCTCTGGTGGTGACGGCTTGAGCATCCACGGCGGCTTCAACCACGCTGAGGTGGACAACATCCGCGTCCATGACTGCTACATGGCAGTTGGCGCAGAGGTCGTTGCTGTAGAGGGTATCTTCGGACTGAGCTTCCTCTCAAATGGGTCTCGCAGATGCCGCAATGTTCGTGTCACAAACTACCACATTGAGAACGTGTGGTCAGAAGACGCGGCATACCTTGCCGACCAAGACGCAGTACGCATATTTCAAGAGCCAGCCGAGCGAACAAGCACCTGCTTTGTGCTGAACGGCACCGTGAAGAACGTATCCAACCGAGCGATCAAGCTGCACTCCGCAGTCAACGCTGTGGTCGATGGGCTGTACAGGGAGCTGAGTAGCACAGTTATCCCTCAGTCTGGGGCGTTTGGTAACCCAGACATCGACAGCCAGCAATGCCCTTCCACCATCACAAACTGTCGGTTTCATTATGACGGGGCTTGGCACAGCAGCCTAATCCAGAATTACACAGAGCGCACCGAAGAGTATAGCTATGGAGGCACAGTAACCTCTGGTATATCTGGTCGATTTGTCAACGTCGGCGGCAGCACAATCGTCGGTGTCGTTGCATCCTCAGAGGCGGCAGTAAATATCGAGCACCGCACCACAATTTCAGACATAGCGATTGACGGCCCGCTGTCGTACTTTGCGCAGATTGTAATGGCCGGAACTTCAGGGTCGAGTGCTGTAACTATAGCAAATGCCTCCGCAGAAATTACTGCGGGTGCCGTTCTGTCTAGCTCCACGGGCACTGGACGCCTGCGAGTAACCGCAGCCAACCTGCACAACACCGCGTCAGGGTCCCCTGTACCTCTTGGGGTAAACTTCGCTACTGGTGATCGTGAGCTTTCTGTGGTGGGCTACTATGGGTTTACTGAGGTTGGAGCTGAGTTTGTTTTAGGTGGCGACGCTAAGTCTGGGGTGTTCTCCAGTTTGTCCGCATCTACTACACTGACTGGCCCCAACCCTAATGTCGGTCGGGTAGGCGACACCCGTGTGGGATATGACATTACCTCTGATGCAGGTGCGTCAGACACAGACACCATCCTGCTTCTCCAGCCCTCTGCTGACACCCAGTCCCACACCTCTGGGACGGTGCAGCTATACAGGGGCGCGTCCTCATCTTGGGGTGCAGGAACGGTTGAACTGTCTATTCGCAGAGATGCTGGGTCAGGTACAGGCGCTGCCCACTGCATATACTCAGGGCACGCAACCAAAGCGGTCTCCCTAATCACCTGCGTGTTTGGCGGGGTTACTAGAATTGGTGTCCGGTTTAACGGTGGCGGGATCGGCCTCGCATTTGCCAGGGCATTCTTCAACGGTAACTACCGAGGGACCGTAGAGATGCGCCTTGTGCCATCGTCTTCCGTTACAAGCATCGCAGCGTTTGTGCAACAGGCCACCTATGAACCATCGTCTGCATTCTTACAGCCAGTGAGGCTACCCAGCTACACCGTCGCCACGCTGCCTACTGCGGGAAACTTCACCTCTTGCCTGATCTGGGTCACAGACGAGGTTGGCGGATCAACTATGGCAACATCAGATGGTACAAATTGGCGGCGTATGAGTAATGGAGCGATTGTCTCCTAACCCTAAGTACTAGAAATAAACTCAAGGATAAACCATGACTCCTGAAGACATCAGAACAAGGGCAGAGCAGGACTTAACGTTCTTTATACAACTTGTAGCTCCTACTCAAGTTCTAGGCAATTGCCACAAGGATGTCTTGTCTTGGTGGACACGAGAGAACTCTAAAGACTTCCAACTGCTTCTGTTCCCACGAGACCACGGTAAGTCCCGTCTTGTGGCATACAGAGCAGCTTGGGAGCTTACTAAAGACCCTACGCTTCGTATCCTGTATATCTCAGCCACAGCTAACTTGGCAGAGAAGCAGCTTACGTTTATCAAGGGTGTTATAGATTCTCCAATCTATCGTCGCTATTGGCCTGACCACATCAATGCTGAAGAAGGTAAGCGGTCTAAGTGGACTAACTCTGAGATTGCGTTGGATCATCCATTGCGTAAGAAAGAGAACGTCCGTGACCCATCAATCTTCACTGGTGGTCTTACAACATCCCTAACTGGCCTACACTGTGACATTGCTATCCTAGATGACGTTGTGGTAGCAGAGAATGCTCTCACAGCCGAAGGTCGTTCTAAGGTTGCCTCCCAGTACTCCCTGTTAGCCTCTATTGAGGGCGCTGACGCTAAGGAGTGGGTGGTTGGTACACGTTACCACGCTAAAGACCTTTACGACAACCTAATGAGCATGAAAGAGAGTATCTACGACGAGGACGGTAATCACACTGGTGATGAAAACATCTACGAGATATTCGAACGTCCAGTAGAAGATGATGGTGATGGCACAGGTCAATTCTTGTGGCCACGCCAACAACGTAAAGATGGCAAGTGGTTTGGCTTTGATATAGCTACACTGGCTAAGAAGCGTGGTAAGTACCTAGACCGTGGACAGTTCCGCGCTCAGTACTACAACGACCCTAACGACCCAGACAACGTACCAATCGGCACTGACAAGTTTCAGTACTTTGAATCCAAGCTCCTTAAACAGGAGGGTGGTCGTTGGTCGTACAAAGGCAAGCGATTGAACATCTTCGCTGCTATCGACTTCGCGTTCAGTACTAAAGCACGAGCCGACTATACTGCCTTGGTGGTCATAGGTATCGACTCCGACAACATGGTATATGTACTAGAGATTGATAGATTCAAGACTACTAAGATTTCTGATTACTTTGACCACATCTTTGCTGCCCAGAATAAGTGGGAGTTCAGGAAGATGAGGGCCGAGGTTTCAGTAGCTCAGGTAGCTATTGTTAGACAGCTTAAGGATATGATTCGTGAGAATGGTATCTCTTTGTCTATTGAAGAGTTCCGACCAAACAAACATCATGGTAACAAGGAAGAGCGCATTGCAGCTATCCTAGAGCCACGATATGAGAACCTACAGATGCTACACTACCGTGGTGGTAACATCCAGTACCTTGAGGAAGAACTACAGTCTAGGTTCCCACCTCACGATGACGTTAAGGATGCACTGGCTACCGTAGTTGACATGGCAGTGAAGCCAACAGCATCAAGTTCAATCAATAGGCAAAACACTATATCTTGGTCCGCATCGCGGTTTCGAGCAGGAGGCAAATAAATGAGTGAAGTATTAACTATCCAGCACATGCTCGACCCAGATCACATTGCGGTTGAGATTGCTGACAAGTGGCGTGAGTGGAACCAGTATCGTGATTCTTGGAAGACACAGACCAAAGAGCTACGCAACTACTTGTATGCTACAGATACGACCACAACAGGTAACGCTATCCTTCCGTGGTCCAACACAACAACTACACCTAAGCTAACACAGATCGCTGATAACCTACACGCCAACTACTTCGCTACGCTGTTTCCTCAGCAGAAGTGGATGCGTTGGGATTCTGCGTCACGTGATGCTTCCTCTGTAGAAAAGGTTCGTACCATTGAGTTCTATATGGTCAACAAGGTTAAGCACAGCAACTTCGTAAGCACTGTGTCTGACCTTCTTGTCGATTGGATTCATACAGGCAACTGCTTCTCTATGGTTGAGTGGGAGATGAGCTACACGAACAAGGAAGACGGCAGCACTACAGCCAAGTACATTGGCCCTAAGATGCACCGTATCAGCCCTTATGACATTGTGTTCAACCCTTCTGCTGCCAGCTTCGAGAACACACCTAAGATCATCCGTAGCATTAAGTCTCTTGGTGAACTGAAACGTGCTATCGACGCAAACCCTAATGACAAAGCAATGGCTTCTGCATTCAACAAGATGATGCAAGCTCGCTCTTCTGTTGCGTCGTCTGACTTCTCCGTTGACAAGTCTGAGGGCTTCGTAGCTGATGGTTTCAACTCAATCCAACAGTATTACGAAAGTGACTACGTTGAAATCCTAACCTTCTATGGTGATATCTTTGACCACGAGTCAGGTACGCTTATGAAGGATCGTGTTATTACTATCATGGATCGTGCACATCTACTGAGCAACGAAGAGAATCCTTCTTGGAATGGCGTAGCGCCTATCTTCCACGCTGGTTGGCGCACACGTCCTGACAACCTGTACGCTATGGGTCCACTAGATAACCTTGTTGGTATGCAATACCGCATCGACCACCTAGAGAACCTTAAGGCTGACGTGTTCGATCAGATCGCTTACCCCATCATGAAGATTCGTGGTGACGTTGAGGACTTTGACTTCGAACCTGCTGCACGTATTTATCTTGGTGAAGAAGGTGATGTAGATTATCTGCGTCCAGATGCTACTGCACTACAAGCAGACATGCAAATCCAGATGATTGAGCAGAAGATGGAAGAGATGGCTGGCGCACCTAAGCAAGCTATGGGTATCCGTACTGCTGGTGAGAAGACAGCATTTGAGGTTCAGTCGTTGCAGAACGCATCCTCACGCATCTTCGAACACAAAGCTGCACACTTCGAGCGTATGTTCCTAGAGCCAGTACTCAACACTATGCTTGAGGTTGGTCGTCGGAACTTGCAGGTTCTCGAAGACATCAAGGTTACTGATGAGTCCACTGGAGAAGAGTTCTTCACAACAATCCAAAAGTCGGATATTGTTGGTAGTGGTCGTATCTCTCCAATTGGTGCACGTCACTTTGCTGAACGTGCTCGTCGGGTACAGAGCATCACACAACTTGCTCAGATCAAGGCACAAGACCCAACCATTGCCCCACACATGTCGGGTAAGGAGATGGCTCGTATCTTGGCAGAGGAGCTTGGTGAAGCTAAACTGTTCGGTGAGAACATCAGTGTAGCAGAGCAACTTGAGACTCAGCAAGCAGCACAAGATGCTGAAGCAGACAACATGGAAAGTCTGGAGATGGCTGCGGAGCAAGGACGCTAATGCACACACACTGGATCAAAGGTTTAACTGGGGAAAAGAAAGAGCAACGGAAGGCTGAAGTTTTGGCCTACCGTAACGCCTTTGATGACCTCAGAGAAATTCTCGAAAAGCACTACCGTAAAAAGGATTGCATTCGGGACTACGATGCTCCCAACTGGGAGCTAAGACAAATCGCCGCGAATGAGTATAATGCTGTTCTCGACGATATACTAAAAACCATTAACCTAACCGAAGGTAAATAAATGTCTATTTTTGAAGATAAGCCAACAGAAGCTCCAACCGAGGAGGCTGTGGCTACCGAGGCTACCACACAAGAAACCCCACCACAGGAATCTTTTGTAAGTAAGCTCGTAGAGACACGTGGAGAGAAGTGGGGAGACCCAGAAGTCATCGCTAAGGGTAAGTTGGAGGCTGATGCCTACGTCAAGACCCTAGAGGAACAACTCGCACAAATGCGGGAAGACCTTGGTAAGCAAGACTATGCGTCCCAACTTCTTACACAACTACAGCAAAAGGCACCGAGTCCCACTGTCGGCAATACTGTAGCGTCCAATAATAATAATGAAAGTGGAACATACGCAGATGATAACACCAATCAGCCTGTGGATGATGAATTACTAAAGAGCCTTGTTGAGAAGACCCTGACGGAACGCGAAGCTAAAGCTACCGTAGATCAAAACCTTTCTGTTGTGGTAACACAGCTAGAGGAACTCTACGGCACAGAGGCCAATGCTACTGTCCAGAAGAAAGCACAAGAGCTTGGAATGACACTTGAGCGGATTGAAGAACTCGCTAAAGAGTCCCCATCAGCCTTCTTCGCATTACTTGGTGAGAACAGAGTTCCTGCTAAGTCTTTGGCCCACACTAGTATTCGTACTGAGGGGGTTAACTACCAAAACACGGGCCAACGTGATTGGGCATACTACAGCCAATTGCGCCGTGAAAACAAAAACGCGTACTACACACCCAAGGTTCAGCAGCAACTGCTGGAAGATAAACAACGCCTTGGTTCTAAGTTTGGTGCGTAAAATCAACATATCTTTAGGAGACAATTAAAATGTCTATGAATACTTCAAACATGAGCATCCTAACACGCTCAGAAATCTGGTCCACAGAACTGAAAGACATCCTTCGCGATGAGATGATGGCCCAGCGCTACGTCAAAATGCTTGATGGCTTCCCTGATGGCGACCAGTTCAATATCCCGTCAATCGGCCAAGCACAGGTTGACAACTACGCTGAAGACACTGCTGTTGAGTACCGTCCGATGGACACTGGTGAGTTCACATTCACCATCGACAAGTACCTGTCTTCTGCTTCATACATGACGAAGAAAGCAATGCAAGACGCATTCTACGCTTCCGAAATGATGAGCCGTTTTGTACCTGAGCAAGAACGTGCGATTATGGCACACTTCGAGACTACTACATTGGCTACTCCAGAGCAAGGCGTTTCTGCTAACTCTAACGAAGCTATTGATGGTGTTGAGCACCGTTGGGCTGCTGGTGGTACTGGCGCGGTTATCAACGTTGATGACTTTGCACGTGCACGTTTCGCTCTTAAGAAGGCTAACGTTCCTGATCGTAACCTTATCGCTATCGTTGACCCTTCTGTTGAGTTCACATTGAACACATTGTCTTCTTTGACATCTGTTGCGAACAACCCTAAGTGGGAAGGTATCGTTTCTTCTGGTATCGCTACTGGTATGAACTTCATCGCCAACATCTATGGCTTTGACGTATATACTTCTAACTACCTGAAGGACATTACTGATGGCGCTTTGAACACTGCTGCTGATGCTGCTGTGAACTTCTCCTCAGTGAACGGCAAGGCTAACTTGTTCTTCTCTGCTGACCAAGCTGCTACACCTTTTGTTGGTGCATGGCGTCAGACTCCTGATGTTGACACTGAGTATAACAAAGACTTCCAGCGTCAAGAATTTGTGACTACTGCTCGTTACGGCGTTAAGCTGTACCGCCCAGAGAACATGGTTCGTGTTATCTCTAAAACCAACGTTTAACTTAAAAGAATAGGAGACTTAATATGTCTTGGACTAACTCTGACGGTCTTACCGTCCTCATGCACGAAGAGCAAGGTGTTGCTAAAGACGGTGGTATCACTACTGTAGGCCCACTTAAGCACATCAAGTTGAAGCTCGACCTTACTGCTGACAAGGTTGTAGCTGCTAACGATGCTGTAATCCCTGCGGGTTCCTACATCGCTAATGCGCATCTTGTTGTTACCGCTGCTGCTGTTGGTGGTACATCCATCAACTTCGGCCTTGCTAACGCTGCTGGTGCAGCTATCGACGCTGACGGTATTGATGCTGCTGTAGCTACTGCTGCACTTGCTGCTAACAAAGCTGTTGTTTGTAACGGTGCTTTGGTTGGCGGTGCTGATGGTGTTGGCGCTGCTGACGCTTATATCACTACTGCGAACACAGGTACTTTCACTGCTGGTGAAGCTGTGCTGGTTATCTCGTACATCGAAGTTTAAACTATAGGGCGTCCCTTCGGGGGCGCTCTTCCCACAACTAAATGGAGGCCAATATGGCAAACGTAAATCATAGTGCACTAACTGACCCATATCTCCACGAACCCAAGGGTGTGGCAACCGCTGCCGCAGGTAAGGTATACGTATCTAACGGTTCGGGTTCAGGGACATGGACAACTAAAGAATCTCTTGTTGAACTTTCCTTAGAGGGTTATATAGAAAATATATCTTCTGCTTCTACGGTATATGTACCTATTCCGTTTGCTGGCACTGTTGTTAAAGTAGTCACAGTGCTTGAAGGTTCTATAGGTAGCTCTGATGCTACCATTACCGTTAAGAATGCTGCTGCTGCATCTATGGGGACTATAGCTGTAACTCAAGCAGGATCAGCGGCTGGTGACGTAGACACACTAGTGCCATCTTCTAACAACACAGTAGTAGCAGACAGTTTTATTACCATAGCCACAGATGGTGCCTCAGTAAACACAGCGGCCCTTCGTTTTGTAGTAATAGTGGATAGAACATAATGGCTATTAAAAAAACACTCCTAGAGATCGTCCAGAACATCCTATCTGACTTAGACTCAGAGGCTGTAAACTCAATCTCAGACTCAGTAGAAGCAGTCCAGATTGCTAATGTCGTAGAGAATACGTTCTACAACATCGTTTCTACTCGTGAAATCCCAGAGCACCACAGCCTAATTAAGCTGACTGCTCTCTCAGATTCTAACTTCCCTACACACTTCAGCTACCCTGATAATGTTAAGGGTGTTTCTGGTTTGTGGTATGACGTAAGCGCTGACGGTTCCTTTGAGTACCGTGAGGTCACTTACGTTGATCCCCGTGACTTCTTGAGCCGCCTTGGCTCCCCTACCACCAACTACACGCTTGTAAGTGATAAGGTTGCTGGTACTAAGATGCGTATTGGCAACAGCAAAATGCCTAGCTTCTACACATCCTTTGATGACCAGTATATCGTATTGGACTCACACGACAACGCCGTTGACTCAACTCTACAAGAGTCTAAAGTCCGTGTTATGGGTTACACAATCCCAACCTTCAGTATCACTGACGCATACGTTCCAGACCTTGACGCTGAGATGTTTCAGTACTTGGTAAACGAATCCAAGTCTGTATGCTTCTCTTTGTTCAAAGGTGGTCCTGATCCTAAGATTGACCAAGCTGCTCGTCGTCAGAAGTCTTACGTGCAAAACGACATGTACAAGACTACACAGGGTAACAAAAGGAATCTTTATGGTAAACGTTGAGTTTGATGTAGACTACGCAAAGAAGCGTTCTTATGCTAAGTGTCCTGAGAAGTCTATGGCTGTGCTTACAGTAAGCCCTGCTGCTGGTGGTTTCATCTTCTACAAGGTGACTGCTGATGTTGGTGGTGTAGCTAGTGAGCTTTCTGGTAACTTTACCGGAATCGATATTGCGAACAAAGCGATCCAACAGTATTATAATACTTGCCGACAGACAGTCGCTTCTAGTGATGCTGAGGTGAAGAAACGGTTAGCTAAAGGAAGGGCTAAAGCCAATGCCACAACAACTAACGCAAAAGCCAGTGACGACCTTCATAAAGGGTCTAGTAACTGAAGCTGGTGAACTTACGTTTCCACCTGACGCATCTGTAGACGAATCTAACTGTGACCTTCGCCGAGATGGTTCACGTAGGCGTCGTAAGGGCGCTGACAGAGAGACTACCGCTACCCTATCAACATTCACCATCAGTGACACAGATATTGTGCACACTGGTCTGTGGAGCAACGTAGGTGGTCAGTCAGGTCTTGAGTATCTTGTGGTACAGAAGGGTTCAACCCTCTACTTCTACAACAAAGCTACAGCCCCCTATTCTGATACACTACTGGCCCATACTGTTTCCCTTGGTACATATCAAGCGATTGGCTCTGGTTTATCTGTTACGGATACTAAGTGTCAGTTTGCATCCATTGAGGGTGCGCTTGTTGTAGCTTCATCTGCTATGGACACAATCTATGTAACCCGTAATAACACTGCTGGAACTATTGCAGTCACTGAAGTCTCCTTCCGAGTGCGTGACTTTGATTGGCAGGGTGATATCTCTGAGTATGGCTCTTCTGTTCCATCACCTATTGGGTCAAAAAGACAGTATGATACAAAGAACGTTGGTTGGGTAGACACAAAAGGGGTGGCTGCTCTTGCTGCCTACAGGGCCGCTAATGGTACTGACTACCCAGGATTAACCTTACCTTGGTACGCTGGTAAGGACGCTTCTGGTGCATTTGATGCTGCCGAGTGGGCAGAATTATATGCTGGCAGTACACTCATTGGTAACGGTCACTACATCCTAGACTTCTTTAACAAGGACCGTCAAGCAGCTTCTGGTAATACGATTGCAACAGAGACAGAAGACTCACGTTTCAACTCAATTCAATCCTTTGGTGGTCGAGTGTTCTACGCTGGCCTACAGAGTTCTGAGAATGCCAGCACAGTGATGTTCAGCAGGCTCGTAGAGAGCCTCTCAGACCTTGGTGAGTGCCTACAGCGTAACGACCCTACCTCAGAGGTACTGAGTGACCTCGTAGACACCGATGGTGGCATCATTAAGATTGCTGAAGCTGTTGGTATCAAGAAGCTGTATGCTATTGGTTCAATGCTTATCGTATTCGCTGAGAATGGTGTTTGGTCTATCAGTGGTGTTGACGGTGTTTTCCGTGCGTCTGAGTATTCCGTTAAGAAAATCTCTGATGTTGGTATAGCCTCCCCAGAGTCATTCATTGATGCTGAAGGGTCGCCTATCTGGTGGTCTAACTACGGCATCCACACATTGACCTTTGAGGCAGCTACTGGTAATGCTAAAGAGCAAAACCTTAGCCTACCAACGATCCAAACCTTCTGGGACAACATCCCTACGGATTCTAAGCTGAAGGTACACTCTGTATACGACAAGGTTAACAAACGTGCATACTGGGCTTGGCCTAGTGCAGGTGAGACAGTCGAATCAAAGCTAAATGAAATCTTAATCTTAGATATTGCAATCCAAGCGTTCTATCCTTGGACTATCTCTGATGAAGCATCTGCTACAGATTCTATTGTTGGCCTAGCCTTCTACAAAGGTATTGGTGCTGCTGAAGTTGCTCTTAATGTTGTTACATCCGTTGGTGATGAGGTTATTACTTCTGCTGGCGATGATGTTGTATCAACAGAACTTAGCAACCTTGGTACTGGTACGTCCTCACCTTCGATTGTACTTTTGATCCGCGATGGTGCCACAAACAAGTTGACTATGGGTGGCTTTGTAAACAACAGCTTCCTAGACTGGGATAGCGCAGACTACAGTTCTTATGCTGAAGCTGGCTACGAGTTCATGGGAGACTTGGTGTTGAAGAAGACTGCTCCTTACCTCACGACATACATGCGTGTGACTGAGACTGGTTGGACTGGTTCTGAAGGTGCTGGTTACAGCCCTGTCAATGAGTCCTCTTGCCGAGTGTCAGCATATTGGGACTTTAAGAGCACACCATCAAGCCCTGCTCAGGAAGCATA
>TARA_R110000737_G_scaffold9766_3_pt1 | contig 11538 bp, 9 predicted proteins | sample TARA_R110000737 | Tara Oceans TARA_R110000737 (sample SAMEA4398027) | marine metagenome | biome: Polar Biome; feature: [SRF] surface water layer (ENVO:00010504); material: water (ENVO:00002006), including particulate matter (ENVO:01000060) such as... | depth 5 m
ATAAGTCGAGGACATAATCTCGATTTTGATACACGTATTACCACTGGAGAACGTGAGGTAGCAAAAATTAGAGCTGATGTTTTCTTTCGACTTAAACAAGGTGAGTTTATCACGTTTGCTGATGGTGTGGATAAAAAAGTGCAGTTTAAATTACCTGAGATTGAGAAGTGGATGCCGAAAAGGACGAAGATATTTACGGATGAGGATTTGGAGGATAACTTTGAGAAGGTGTATAGTGAAGCTCGGTCTATTTTTAAGAAATGATAAATGTGGAGGAAGAGAAGGTGAATTTTAAAGTCTAGATAAAGGTGGGACTAATTGCTACTTATACAGGCTCTATAACTAGGAGTTTGACAAAATTTCAATGAATTGTATGCTAATAATATGTTATATTACGTATATTGTATGTAATTATATATTGTAATTATGGCGACAATCAGAAAATCATTGACTATAACTACCGCTCAGGAAGAATGGATAAAGCTGCAAATTGAAAATGGCGGTTTCGCGAACGATAGCGAATATATGAGGCATCTTATACGTTTGGACGAGGAACGAAATAGAGAGTTTTTAATCACTAAAGCAGCTATACAAGAAGGTTATGAAAGCGGCAAAAGCTCTAAAATTAGGTCTGTAAACGAAATTGTTGAAGCTGCTAAGATGCGTAAAAAGCACAGAACTAAAAGTAACAGAAATGTCTAGTTATCATTTATCGTCGAAAGCAGATGGCGATATTGACGATATAGTAGATTATACTTTGTAGACTTGGGGCGAATCACAGACTCATAATTATGTTACCGAGTTATACCAATTTTTACAGACTCTTTCAGATAATCCAGACCTTGGTCGCAGCGCTTCTGAATTTGCGGCACCTTTGAAAAGATACAATTATAAAGCGCATACTATTTTTTATGAACCGACCAGAAACGGAATATTCGTTGTTCGAATCTTAGGTCAAATACGGGATTTCAAGAGACATCTTTAACCGATAATTAAGTTAGTTTTCAAAGTCTAGATAAACCTGAGTTTAACTATACTCGGTATAATTAAATGAAAATGGATTTAATTGAACCTTATCAGTTTAAATGTAATGCCAAAAAACGTTCCTTTTAAGAAACAATACTTCCACGTTCCAATAGTGAAGCAGGACAGTTCGCTTTTAAGTTTTTGGTAAAAAGTGTGGTTCAAGGTGCATTTTCAGTATTGCTAAAGCATCCAAAATTGACGTTACAGTACTAAGTTGACATTTAAAAAGCCTCTTGAAGAGGCTTATATCGAACCCTTCTGTTCAGAATTTAAGCTTGCGCAACGGTTACCGTTGTTGAACGAATCCTCCCTACCGGTCGGAAGCCTTTCCAGAGCAAAATATAACATTTCTTATATTTATGGTACACTTAAAATTTACCGTTATGTACAAAAAAAAGTAAAACGATAGTAGAGACCGCTATCACAGAAGTTCCGGGCTTTGATAACCTTTGCGAGAAATTATTGAAGAGTTTCACGATCAATGGCAAGGCCGAGAGTACCTTGAAAAACTACACGCGGTGCTTGGCACATTTGGCCCTGCATTACAAACAAAGCCCGGAGACACTTTCTACCGAGCTGATCAATGATTATCTTTTTCATTGCAAGAACTTGCACAAGAGCCCATCCGAAAGTTTTTTTAAGCACACCGTTTTCGGTCTTCGTGCCATTTATAAGGTCTTGGGAATTAAAGATAGGCATGTCAAGCTTCCGCAAATAAAGCGCCAGAATAAATTGCCCGTAGTGCTGAGCAAGGCCGAAGTACGCACTTTTCTCAAAGCCCCCAAATATCTCAAACACCGCTTGATACTCGGGATGCTCTACGGTTGTGGCCTAAGGAGTTACGAACTCTGCGCACTGCGCCTTTGCGATGTCGATTTTGACCGACAGACCGTTTTTGTGAAAAAGCAGAAGGGCAAAGTGGATCGGTACCTGCCCCTTAGCAAACACTTGGCACGCGGGCTCAAAAAATACATTGCAACGGAATCTCCCCGAACCTTCCTGTTCAACAGCCAGGTAACCGACAATGGGGCACCACGGCCCATTACTACCACCGGGATACAATGGGTGATCAAAGAAAACAGGGGCAAGGTAAACACCGACAAGACCATTACCGCCCATTGCCTGCGCCACACCTACGCCACGCATTTGCTGGAAGCAGGGCTCAATATTATGAGCCTGAAAGAACTTTTGGGGCATGCCTTTATCGAGACAACATTGGTATATCTGCACGTTGCAAATACCGGGAGTTCGCACAAGTTCAGCCCGCTCGATACGCTTTTTGAATAATGCGCAGCCACTTCAAGGTGGCCGATGTGCTGGAGATGGAACAGGACCAGATCTCGTCCCAAACCTTTACGGGCTGGCATAAGCGTACCCTACATGCCATTCGTAGATGCCGTACTCCTGCTATGGGCGGACATATAGATAAGTGTGATTGCTGCCATAAACTCCACATCAGCTACAACAGTTGCAGAAACCGTCATTGCCCTACCTGTCAGGGACATAAAAGGGAAGAGTGGATACGGGCCCGGGAAAGCGAACTTCTAAATGTGCCTTATTTCCATGTGGTGTTTACCCTGCCCCCGGAGCTGAACACTTATGCCCTGTCCCATCCGAAAACAGTCTATGGAAGTCTGTTCAAAGCGGCCTGGGCAACCCTTGTGCAGTTTGGTGCGAACCCAAAACACCTTGGCGCACAAATGGGTATGATCGCCATCCTGCATACCTGGGGCCAAAACCTGAGCCTGCACCCCCACTTGCACTGTATTGTCCCCGGTGGCGGTGTGAACAGATCGGGCAGATGGAAACCTGCCAAGAACAAGGGGAAGTACCTCTTTAATGTGGAATCGATGAGCGTCGTGTTCCGAGCAAAATATGTCGCATTGCTGCGCAAGGAAAAAATGCCTGTTCCACGGGAAAATTACAATAAGCTATTTGATAAAAATTGGGTGGTGTATGCAAAACAGCAGTTTCATACGCCAAAATATGTAGTAGAATATCTTGGCAGATACACCCATAAGATCGCTATCAGCAATTACCGGATCAAGGAAGTGGACAAGATGAACAGAACGGTTACCTTTTGGACAAAAAACTACAAAAAAGGGGGGCGAAAGGAACTACTCAAACTCTCGACGCACGAGTTCGTACGCCGGTTTGCATTGCATGTCCTGCCTAAGGGCTTTACACGGATACGGCATTACGGTATCTTGAGCAGTAGCTGGAAAAAAGAAAAACTGCCCGCCCTTCAAGAAATGTTGGCCACAGCACAGATAGAACACAAAGGGCAGAAGCCACTGTTGCTCAATGGCATATGCCCGAGCTGTAAAAAGGGCAAACTGGTCAACATAATGACCTTCGATGGACGCGGGCCGCCCAATTGCTGGAAGGAAAACCTAACATCTGCTGAGCAACCTTAAGAACTACTTGCACACCGCGAGGCAGAAGCGCTATGCCTTAAGATAAATTTTAAACCAAAAAATTACCGAACGGTTCGCCAAACTGGTGAAAAAGTTGGATATGGGTCAATAGAAAAATGCCGAAGTTCAAAGGCCAATACAAAACCACGGCAAGTCTGCCGAAATAAAACTCAAGGACAAATTCGAAAAATAAAGCTTTCCCCATAGAGGGAGACAGGATCCGTCAACAAGATATTCAGCCCTGGCCTATCGGCGGGCCGAATACTTAGTTATTGTGCGTAGTTTTTTACAATATTCTTACTTTATTATATAATTCCGTAAAAAGTATTGAATTATGAGTAATCTGTTTAATTCAGCCTCTTGTTTTCATATTATTTTTGCTTAAAATCTTAATTTAAATGAAAAATCACAAACATTTAATTTTATTAACAGCAATTTCTCTTTTAGGAGTTAGTTGTTCAAATCTTAAAATCAAAAACCAAAATAAAGATATGAATATAATAGAATTTAAAGAACTCAAAGACTACGACTCATCTAAACACAAAGAAAATAAATTAGTTGATGGTGTATTAGAAATTACGCCAGATGGAGATTTCAATGACCAATGGTTTTCAGACGGAGAAGGTAGTTTGCAATACACGGATGTCTCAGGAGATTTTTTATTAGAAACAGAGGTGTCCATTTTTAGATTGGATGGTACAGATGCTATGCCAGAAGCTAATTTTAGTACAGGAGGACTTTTAATTAAAAAACCAAAGTACAAAAATAGTGAAGCGTGTTGGCTTATGTATAATGTAGGTTTTCAAGCAGGCTTTTGGGGGCGAGAATTTAAAGTAACAAGAGCAAATATGGACACTACAGTTGTTAACCCTATGACACAAAAACCTGCTTCTTTTTCAACTTTAAAGCTTATTCCTACAGAAAGAACTGAATATACAAAACTAAGATTAGCAAGAATTGATAATGAATTTCGTAGTTATTATCAAGATACAAATGGTCAATGGGCAGAAAATGATGCATCTAAAGTTACATTTACTTTTGGATGGGGTACGGAATATCCAATTGAAAACTTCAATGATGACATTTTAAGACCAGCTAATTTTGGATTAGGTGACAAGGTTCAGGTGGGAATCGTAACCAATCCAGGAATGAATCCAGATCAAGAAAAAATTCAAGATATAAGTGTGAGAGATTCTGGAGCTCGATTTAAATATTTAGCAATCAAAAAAATAAAGAGTTTTGATGAGGCTCTAATGAAATAAATAATTTATTCAGCAAGTGAATAACGCTTATAAAAATAAATACTTATAATTACAAAAATCCTTATGTTTGTTACATAAGGATTTTTTGTAAACTTATCCGAAAAAAAATATGATTCGTAGAATTGAAAATTTAAATGAGTTACATAACAGTTTAGGATATCCAAGTCCTAAACACCCTATGGTTACTATATTAGATTTATCCAATATAACGATACCTATAGACCTGGTAAATATTAAAACAATATATAACTTTTATAATATATCCTTAAAAACCAAAGTTTCTGAAGCAAAAATGATATATGGAAGGGATTTTTATGATTTTCAAGATGGTACAATGCTTTTTTCTGCCCCAGAACAAGTTAGCTCTATAAGTAGCGAGGTGAGGTTAGGTGAAATGGAAGGCTGGTCATTGTTTTTTCATTCTGACCTGATTCAGGGTTATCCTTTACAAAACGAGATAAAGCAGTATCAGTTTTTTTCATACACTGCATATGAAGCACTTCACATATCTGACGAAGAAAAAAAAATCATATCTTCTATCTTTAAAAAAATAAGGAATGAATATAGTTTAAATATAGATGTCTATAGCCAAGATATCTTAGTAGCAAATATTAGTTTACTTCTAAATTATTGTAATCGTTTTTATAATAGACAATTTATTACTAGGAAATCCGTACATAAAAATGTGCTATCTGAATTTGAGAATTTACTTTTAGATTACTTTAATTCGAATCAATCATCTACAATGGGATTACCTACAATTACTTATTTCTCGAATAAATTGAATTTATCTGCTAATTATTTGAGCGACTTATTAAAAAAGGAGACAGGCAAAAATGCAACAGAGCATATACATTTTCATTTAATTGATAAGGCAAAGAATATGCTTCTTGGTACTGATAAAACTATTAATGAAATTGCCTTTGAATTAGGATTTGAATATCCTCAATATTTCAGTAGATTATTTAAACAAAAAACAGGAAAATCACCAACAAATTATCGGTTATTAACTTAAACTTAATTTATTTTGATTCTCCTTTCAACTATTATTTGATTAGATATGATGAAGTTTAAATATTTTTCTTTCTAAAATCAAACTTCCCATTAGCCTTCGAACTCAGTTTTATCGAAGAACTAGAGGAATTACGCACAACGGGAGTCTGCGCAGCAACTCCCGTTGTCTATAAATAAAGGATTGTTTTACCCTATGTTCTAGAAAATATTAAAAGGGAAAGGAAGAAGGATTGTATAAAAAAAACCTAAACGCAGAGGGAATTTGGGACTTATTCGATGATATATCAAAAGTTATTTTTTTAGATGGATTTTTTAACAATTCTGGAACAAACAAAAATACTATAGAGTTTTTACACTCATTGTTTCTGCATAGGTTGGTATCGGTAATAGGATTGGAAATATTAAAAGATACCAATGAAAATGGAGGTGTTTTGAACTAATGCTTAAATAAAATATTCACCAAAATAAAATTGGTTCTTAGTTTTCAGAACTAAAAAAACTTTGTATATTTGCACCATACTAATTCTTAATTAATATGGATAATTTAAAACAACGTGTTGAAGATATTGGAGTTGTTTATGAGCAATTCGGAAAAACACCTATTGCAAGCAGAGTATTTAGTTTCTTGTTATTGTCCGAACCTTCTCATAAAACATTTGATGAAATTAGAGAGTTTTTAAACGCAAGTAAAAGTGCCGTTAGCAATGCAATAAACAGTCATCTACAAGATGGTACAATTAACTACAAAACATTTAGTGGTGATAGAAAAAGATACTTCTATCTAGATTTAAAGAATTGGAAAAAAAGAGTGGAGGAATATGCTAAAAAACTTTATGATTTTAACAATGTAATGGAAGATGTTTTAAAACATCGAAGCAATAGCGACGTTGAATTTAACAGCAAGCTAAAAGAGGTCATTGATTTTCAGAACTTTTTAAATCAGAAAATAGATGAAGCAATTAAAAAGTGGGAAGAAAACTAAAAAAATTTATGCAACAAGTTCTTTTTGTTAAGAACTAAAATACCTATAATATCTATGCATTTTTTAAAACAAACAGTAAGCCTATTACTCATATTTGTTTATGGCTTTGGCTTTTCGCAAGAAGCTGTTCCTAAACAGTATACCATAGACCAAATTGTACAATTGGCTTTGGAAAACAATCAAAAGCTAAAAGTGTCAAAAAAATCGGTGGAAATTGCCAAACAACAGACCGACGTTTATAAACAACTTCAACTGCCCAATATTTCTTTAGGGGCAAGTGCTATGTATTTGGGCGATATAAACATTTTAAATACCGATTTCTCAAAATTAATGACTGTTGATATGCCCCATTTTGGCAATAACTTTTCATTACAGACACAACAATTGATTTACAAGGGCAATACCATAAACAATACCATAAAAGTTGGTAGCCTTCAAGAGCAGTTGGCAAGCCTAAATGTAGAAAACGATGAACTGTCCATAAAGTTTTTGGTGATTTCCAATTATTTAAACCTGTACAAATTATACAATCAAAAACAAGTTTTTTTAGATAATATAGAATTGGCGAAAAAACGTATCGATAATGTGACTAGTTTTTATAAACAAGGAATGGTTACGCGTAATGAAGTCATTCGTGGTGATTTGCTTTTAGCGTCATTAAACCAAGCCGTTGTTACCATTAATAATAATATAGACATTTTAAACAATCAACTTACGGTAGCTTTAGGATTACCAGAAAACGAGCAAATTATCCCTGTGGATGATACCTTGCAATTGGATACCACATTACAGAATTATGGTGTTTATAAAGAGCAAGCAACAACAAACCATCCCTTAATAAAATCCATAGAGATACAAAAAGACCTTGCAGAAACTAGCTTGGACATCACCAAAGCTGAAAAATTGCCAACATTGGCTGGTTTTGCAGGTTACAATATGCAACGCCCATTAACAAATTCTTTTCCTATTAACGATGTCTATTTCAACAACTGGCAAGTAGGTGTTTCTTTAACATACAACATAGAATCATTGTATAAAAACAATAGCAAGCAGTCTTTGGAAAAGCTAAAAGTGGAACAAGTAGAAGAAGCTAAAACCTTAACCCAGCAAAACCTACAGGTGGCTACCAAAGCAGCGTACTTAAAATACAACGAAGCCATTTCGCAAAGAGAAACTTACCTTGAGAGCAAACATTTAGCTGAAGAAAATTATCGAATTACCGAGAAAAAATATTTTAACCAGTTGGCACTTATAACCGAAATGTTGGATGCCAGCAACTCAAAATTAGATGCGGAGCTGCAATATGTTAATTCAGAAATAAATATCCTTTACGCCTACTATAATATATTAAAAACCGTAGGACAACTATAACCATTATAAAACGATTAAAATGTCAAATAACAATACACAAACAGAAAAAAAAGCGGGCAAGAACAAAAAGCTGGCTTTAGTAACCAATATACTTGTTTTTATAGCAGCACTTGTTGCCTTATTTTTCGTTGTTAAGCACTACTTTCATATAGGGGATAAAAATTTTACCAATGATGCCCAGGTAGAAGCTTATATCAATCCCATAAACACAAGGGTTTCAGCCTACATAAAAGAAATTAGGTTTGAAGAAAACCAAAAAGTAAAAAAAGGTGATACCTTGGTTATTTTGGATGATAGTGAAATAAAAGCTAAAGTATTACAGGCAGAAGCTGCATATCTCAATGCCTTGGGAGGAGATAAAACAACCAAATCTTCCGTAAACACTATTGCCAACAACACCTCTATTATCGAAGCTAATATGGCCGGGGCAAAATCCAATTATGAAAATGCGGCAAAAGACTTGGAGCGTTTTAAGAATTTGTTAAAAGAAGAGGCCGTTACCCAACAACAATATGATGGTATAAAAACCAAGTACGATGCTGCCAAAGCACAATACGATGCCTTGTTAGGACAGCGAAAATCTGTTAATTACTCACTTCGTGAAATGGACGGAAGGATAGAAATGAGTCAAGCTGGTATAAAACAGGCCGAAGCTGCATTAGAATTGGCAAAACTGAACTTATCGTACACTGTAATTACTGCGCCTTACGATGGCTTTATGGGCCGAAGAGTGGTTAACGAAGGACAATTATTGAATCCTAGTCAGCAAGTAGCCAGTATTGTAACAGACGATAAAAAATGGGTCATAGCCAATTATCGCGAAACACAAATGGAAGACATTACGGTGGGTAAAGAATTGACTATCGAAGTAGATGCATTGGGAGGAAAAGAATTTAAAGGTGTTGTTACATCTATTTCGGCTGCAACAGGTTCTAAACTATCGACCATTCCAGTAGATAATTCAACCGGAAATTTTGTAAAGGTACAGCAACGTATTCCTGTTCGTATCGATTTTTCAGAGAAGAACAACGCAGAAGATTTAAAGCTACTACGTGTAGGAATGAATGTAAATGTTACCGTAGATTAATTATATGTACAACCAAGGACTTTTTAAAGATTGGGTGCCAAAGCCCGTAATGTTATTGCTTATCCTGGCATATCTATTCCCTATTTTAATAGTTGGCGGAATCTATACTGCCAATTTTAGTGAAATGATGAGTGATTTGGCAATGTATTCCGAGTACCTATCTTTTGCCAACTATGCATCTTTTATAGGTATGGGTACAGCCTTGCCCCTTTTATTACGCTTTAAAATGCGTTTTAGAAGCAAGGAGTTAATGATAACCAGTTTATCAATCATTGCATTGTGTTCTGTGGTTATTGCAACTACGGACAGCCCGTATGTTATTATATTTTCAAACTTCGTAATTGGCTTTTTTAAGATTATTGCCATTATCGAATTTGTGCTACCGCTGCTGTTTATTTTGAGTCCAGATGGAGACCGTACAAAATTCTACACCATTTTTTATCCTTTGAGCATTACTACCGCTCAATTAAGTTCTTATCTATTTGCAAAAATCGCCTATAATTTAGAATGGGAGTCGGTATATCTAGTAATGGCCATCATCATGTTGGTTTTGGTGTTAATATCGGTCATTTTTATGCACGATTTGCGCTTTTCGAGAAAGTTGCCGCTTCATCAAATTGATTTATTAAGTATGCTTTTGTTTGTGGTTTCATTCTCTTTATTGGCATACGTACTCGTTTTTGCAAAACAGCAAGATTGGTTCGCTTCACCATACATACAAGGAGCTACCGTTGGGTTTATTATCACCTTTGCTGTTTTTCTATGGAGACAAAAAGGTGTGAAACGACCATTTGTACCGCTATCCATATTTAAAAGGAAAAACTTTATTCAAGGACTTATATTGATAATGGGTTTAGGAATGTTTTTGGCTTCGGCAACTATTCAAAATACCTTTACCGTTGGAATTTTAAAGTATAATTCACTTACGAATAACTTATTGAATTATGCGATGGTTCCCGGTATAATTTTAGGGGCAATCTATGCTCGCAAATGGTATGCAAAACGATTACCTACCAAATTTTTGATTATTTCTGGTATGCTATTCTATACCTTACATTTTGTAATGATGTACTTTTTAATCAGTCCAGAAGTAGATATCTATTATTTAATGGTTCCTTCTATCTTAAGAGGAATGGGAATGGTGATTCTCTTTATAAGCATTTGGTTTTACACATTGGATGGTTTTGATATGGCAGAAACTTTGGCGGTGGCATCTTTGGCAATTGTAGTGCGTTCTATGGTAAGTGTAGCCTTTGCTGGAGCCATTTACTCTTGGCTCTTTTATAAGTTACAAGTACAAGGTTTGGTTAACATTGCAGACAAATTGGATGCAGTAAGTTTATCGCCTTATAGAGGTGGAGGATTGGCGGTATATGGGCGTTCTAGAATACAAGCTGTGCTAACAGCATCCAAAACATTATATGGCTACTCTATAATTGCGAGTATTATGCTAATGGTATTCACTTTGGCATTGCGGTTTGAAAAAACACATTACCGCAGATTGATTTTAGTTCGTAAACTACTGAAGGGAGAATCTATAAAAGGATATAATGCAAGAGTAAGAGGAAATATCGTTGAGTCTATCTCTTCAGGAGCAGGCGCTGTAGCAGTTTAAATAACAGATATTAACAATTAAAACATATTAAAAATGAGTAGATTAGAAAACAAAGTTGCTCTTATTACAGGAGCTTCAAGAGGAATGGGAGAAGCCCATGCCAGAGAATTTATCAAGCAAGGAGCTAAAGTTATCTTGGCAGATATTAGAGAGGAAATGGGACAAGCTTTAGCCGAAGAACTAGGCGAAAATGCCCTTTTTGTTAAATTGGATATTACCAAAGTAGAAGATTGGGAAAATGCTGTAAAATTAGGTGAAAGTAAATTTGGCAATATCGATGTGTTGGTAAATAATGCAGGGATTTTAGGTCCAGTAGCTGGTGTAATGGAAATAAAATATGAAGACTACCTTAAAGTCATTGATATTAACCAACACAGCATTCTGTTGGGGATGCAAGCTGTCATCCCTTCAATGCTAAAAGCTGGAGTAGGCTCAATTATCAATGTATCATCCATTGCGGGAATTGTTGCCTGTTTTGGTTTTCCAAATATTGCCTATATGGCCAGTAAATTTGCTATTAGAGGTATGACCAAAGCTGTTGCCTTTGAGTATGGACCAAAAAACATACGAGTAAACTCAATGCATCCTGGATTTGTTCTTACACCTATGATGATAGAAGCTACAGATGAAGATGCGTCTAAAGAAGGAAGAAGTGCTTTAGATGAAATACCGTTGGGCAGAATTTCTGAAACTAAAGAATTAACAGGTATTGTAGTGTTTTTGGCATCAGATGAAGCCTCATTTATTACAGGGCAAGAACATAT
>TARA_R110000737_G_scaffold267493_4_pt1 | contig 11510 bp, 12 predicted proteins | sample TARA_R110000737 | Tara Oceans TARA_R110000737 (sample SAMEA4398027) | marine metagenome | biome: Polar Biome; feature: [SRF] surface water layer (ENVO:00010504); material: water (ENVO:00002006), including particulate matter (ENVO:01000060) such as... | depth 5 m
GTACTTAGCGATAGCGTTTTTTGCTATCAGCCTGGTATTAGGTAACTTAACGGCTAATCGCGTTAAAGCGACCGATGAGTGGAACAATATTGACACTCCTGCTGGACAAGTTGCACCAGCAACTGATGCTATTCCTACCGACAGCCTTGAGCCTAAAGCGGATAACGCTGATGTACCGGCTAGCGACGCAGCGGTAGAAAAAGGCAGCGACGTACCAAACTAGTTTTAAAATCTTTGCAGATATGGCGAAATTGGTAGGTGCACCAGCTAGAGTGGCTGTAGCTTCAAAAAATTAAGTTAGCTGATTAACCTCAATATCAGCAAGATAATTTGTAAAAACAAATAGTATGAATTTAGTATTGCGCGGTTGTGGCGGAATTGGTAGACGCGCCAGCTTGAGGGGCTGGTGATTTAGGTCGTGGGGGTTCAAGTCCCCCCAACCGCACCACTAAATATATACAAATAGACATTTAAAGGCTGATTCGTGATGAATCGGCCTTTTTTCGTTTGGTTGCTAATGGGGTGCTAATTATTCCTGGCGGGTATCATTCTCGGCAGATATTTCCCTGACATTGTTCTTATGTCTGTATTGAAGTTCGATAAAATTTATATCTTTAATTTGATATGCCACTCAATTGTTCGACTTTCAAATACCCACGAAACCATCAAATAAATACACTTAATCTAAATAATTCAATCTGTTATAAATGTTAGGGGGAAATATCTAAAAATCGTTGTTTAGAGTGTTTTAATGGCAAAGGACTTAGTTAGCTGTTGCTATTATTAAGAATGCTAACTTTGGGCACTAAGCGGAAGTTAGTAGCTCGCTGTTTCTAACGTCCGCTTCATGCTCAACCTTGCCGGTGGCATTTCATTTCTGCAATTTAACTATTTTCTAATTGCAGAAATTCGCTTTAATCGATTTTTAGCTTCGGTCTAAGTTTCAAGTGGTAATGAGCGGACGTTTGGGAATGCCAAAATATTAAATATTTTCTCTGCCTGATTCAATTGCTAATTATTATAATTCTTGTCGAAGGGCAAGTCTCCCAGGAAAGCCAACATTCAGAGGCTATTGTCATTATTAAAAGACAGTAGTAATTCATGAAATTTACCTTAAATATTTTTCCCTGTATTTTCTAATGAATTACTTTTAGCGTGTTACTGAGTCGGCTCAGTATTATCTCTATATTGAATTACATTCTAATTTCACCATTCCAATCATTGAATTTATCGGGTATTAAATCCAATTAATTAAAACTTATGGCACGTAGCCATAACTGTAATAAAAGTTAAAGTTTACTGTACGACTTTGAGCATAATCAGTCTATTTTGTTGCTTCAGCATCTATTCTTTCTGAATAAACAACCACTAAATTCCAATTCACGCCATCGAATTTTACCGCTTGAAAGGATTGTAATTTACGATTAATAAAGCTATATGGCCTTGCCACACTATTTAGCAAAACCATATGCGAACATTTGGGATCAACTTTTAAGCTGCCAGTCTCTTAGCAAAAAGTTATCTCTACATCACCTCACTACAATTTCCCAGACATTCTCCGGCACTATGACCTTGTACTCCTTGGTATCTGTATTGCCAGTGGTAGTTCCCGACGTATTGGAACTGCCTTGGGTATAGTCTCCTCTGAGATCTAGTTCGGTATTAAAGCCAGTATCAGCGCTGATCTCAGATATGGAAAAAGGAAACGCAATCTCTAATTTGATAAACCGCTATAGAGCATTTTATTTAGGCGTCGCCGTTATCGAGTTCAGGTTTCTCGTGCAAATCACTATTAACCTTTTGCCATGTGGCCGAACGTAATTGCTAAACCTAGATCACCAAGCGTTGCATATAGGGATCCATTGCATCTGATACGGCTTCAAATAAAGCTATTAGCAGGTCAGGGTACTAGTACTAAGGTAGCACTTCTTTTTATGCCTTTGTTGATTAAAGTTAGCATTGTTCATTCAGTGAATAATCGTAATAACTAAAATTAATAAGCGAGAACAACATGAAAAATATAACGACTATAGCGCTAAGAAAACTATGCCTTTCGTTCATGCTAATCTTTTTGACGGCAAACGTTGCTGCCACATGTTTAGATAGTGTCGTGCTAGTTCATGGTAATACAGGCACGCCGTCCGATTGGGACAATACTTATGACTTACTGAAAGCAAAAAACTATCAAGACAGTGAAATTTTTCGTCCATCGTGGGGAGGATCGTCAGCTAGCTCAAACAATCACAGCGGATCGGAAGAAACACCGGTTAAAAATGCGATAAATAGTGCACTAGCAAGCTCTTGTAGCGGAAAAATAGATATTATTGCTCACTCTATGGGGGTTACGTTAGCAGCACAGCAAGTGATAAAATTAGGCAAAAGCAATAAAGTCGATGCCTTTATTGGCATTGCTGGTGCTTATCGAGGCTTATGGACCTGTGGTGCTTACCCGTGGAATGTTTGGACAGCGACATGTGGTACTAACGGTTTATCGGTATCTAGCCCATTTTTAGATTGGTTATATGGCAAAAGTATTGCTAATCGAGTTTATTCTATAAAAAGTTGGAGTGACCCAATTGTCTGCGGCAGTGGCACTTGTCGGGTAAATGGTGTTCACTCTAGTCAAATAGCCAATGAAAATGGGACTTATAGCTATACTTTAGGTCACTTTGGTTTGCAAACGTATACTGCAAGCAAGCAGTATGAGTTGATTAAGTAGCAACCTATAAATGTGCTTTCGATATAACTTTGACATAACCCTGTCGCAGTAATAATAGCTGAAATTTAATAAGCGGGAGCTGAGATAGTTCCCGCCTAATTTCTTGCCTTATTACTTTTTAACCCATTGTCCGTCAGAATTTTTAATAAAATGGCCAGGCTGAGTTTTCTCTATGGCTTTTACGCCAGCTAAAACAGTAACTTGCTCCACAGTGATGTTGTTTTTGCGGGCGAGGTTAAGATAAATGTTTTTACGCTTTTCGTTAATGCTATCGACTATGCTGTGCGCTTCTGCGCTATCAACGACAACACCTAAGTAGCCGTTTTGCATTTCGCCAATCAAGCCTTGATGCTTAGCATCGTCGAGTGAAATAGCCCATGCGGAAAATGCTACGGTTGCTACCAGTAGCACAGCCGTTAATTTCTTTATTAAGTTCATCGTGAATTTATTCATTGTTATTCCCTAAAATACGTCGCTATCGTCACTAAAAATGTCATCAAGTTGTTTGTCGACTTTCACTTTGATTTCATGATCAATTTTTAAATTTATATTAAGTGTGATTGGCTCTTTAGCGCTAACTTCTATTTTATGTGTACAGCTACTTATTATAAACATAGCTAACACGGCGGTTAGTATTCTCTTCATACTTATTCCTTAATGTTTTTTTGTAAACCTTTGATAATACGATCTTCAAATTGCCCGGTAATTGCCATTGATTCAAGCAAGCCTAATAAATCATAACTTAAGTTCAAATTCAGATTTACATCGTTGTCGATGTCTGGATTTCGGCCTTTAATCACCGTTTTCAATAGCATATAGCCGTCATCTGCCATAGAAACATCAGAGGATAATTGATGATAGTGCAAGTTTTGCAGTGCATCAAACGCTAGTTGTAATTGTGTGTTGCTGGCTTTAATTTCTTGTACTGCCGGGTTATTAATTACCTGAATAAGACCATTACTCACGTTATGCAATTCGCCTTTTTCCATGGTGAACTTTTTACCATTATAACTAATCGGCAATTGCCCGGATATCTTGCCGGTAACCACAATACCCTGCTTTTTATCTAACGCCAATACTTGCTCCAAGTCTATACTGGTCAGCTGAACGTCAACTGAATGACCATGTTCTAGTGGCCATTGAATTTTTGGAATGGAAAAGCTGCCACCTAAAATATCACCTTTAAGTGTGGTTGCCGAAATTTTGAAGTCTTTTTGGTAATGCCAAGCAGTGCTAATGGATAGTTTTGATATTGGCGTAGGGATGTCTATTAATGCAACCGTTAGGTTGTCCTTTGAATTATCCTTTGAGCCTAGCGCTGAGCTATCTTGCGTGGTGAATTTACCGGCTATAAAGTTGAAGTTTTGTTGCCAATTAAGCTCTTGTATCCAAATACCTGCTACTTCACCACTAGCAGAGGTTATTGCAACTGACATGGCTAAGTGGGTGCTTTGAAGGTTTGTTAAATCAGTTACCGAACCTTCTATGCTGTAGCTAAGTGTACCTTCAACCAGGTCAATTTTGGTTGGTAATTTGATGTTTAGCGAGAGTAGTTCCGTTAGCGGTAACGCCTTAGCCGTTATGGCAATGTTTGGCTTATCCAAGGCTCCTATAATGACTATATTGCCTAATGGAATATTATCAGCCGTGGCAGTGGCATTTATTTTAATATCATTTAAATTACCGGAAATATTACTGTTTAACGTTAAGTTTTTGACCTCGATCATGTTATCAACACGCAATTTTTTAGCTTGGCTATCGATTGTTAAATTTAAGAAAATGCTTTGCTTATCTTGAATTTCAATATCACCTTGTATTTGTGTTTTTAGCTGTTTAACGGTGAATCTATTTTTTTCTGTGGTTTTTTGTTTTGCCAAAATCTCGATATTGTCGCTTATGAAAAATGAGTCTTGGTCAAAATGTATTGTTGTTTGGCAGTGATCTAGCTTAATGCCACCTTGTAGTTTGAATTCAACCGGTGAGTGGGTGAAACTATTAAGGGTTGAGAGTAACAATGAGCTATCGAGCTTAAAGTCGAGCTGAATTAGTGCTGCACTTTCATTTGGCCCATGCTTTTTAGCGTTACCTGGGGCAATATCATTGGCGCTGAGATTAACATTTTTAGCTAGGCTATTGTCGGCAAAAGTAATTGCGTGACTAAGGTCGCTAGTCAGGTAGTGCTTAAGATCTAGGGCAATATTATCTAAGTTAAGTAGATGAGTTTGCTGAGCGCTTTCAGCCTTTAATGCTATGCCCGATAAAAACACTTGCTGATCGTTCAAGTGATAAATTAACTTGCCTTTTGGATGTAAAGTTAATTGCTCAATTGGATTGTCTATGAGTAGCGTGAATAGTTCAGAAGAACGCACGTTTTTGCTTAAATAATCAAGCAGATGTTGATGACTATACTGTAACAGCAAGGCGTTTTTTTGCTGAAATTCAACAACAAGTTCAGCGTAACTGTTCATCGCTTTATTTTCTTGGTTTACGTTAACTTCTCCATGAATATTAAGCGCTCCTGTAAGCTCAAAGGGACCACTCGCTTGAATACCCTGAACAGTAGTAAAAGCGAAGTCTTTTAATTGACTGGCCAAAGTTAATTGACCGGCTTGATAACTTAATAGACTATGAAAATCTCCGCTAATATTGAGCCTTGCTAGTAACTCTAATATTGCTGGCGTTAGCAGTAATTTATGTGCCAATAAAAAGCGCTTTAATGGCGTTAACTGAGCAGATATATTTAGCATTAGCGGTGATTTTTTAGCTTTATTAGTCGAAAATGCCAAAAAAGTGCTTTGCTGCTGATCTTTTAATGAAAATTTAACCGAATTTTTTATTACTGAAAGTTGAGCTAAATAGCGACTTGTTTTTTGTGGTTCAGCGTTAGTTGATTTTTTGTTATTTTCACAAGTAAAAGGTAAATAGTGTAACGCTGCGACATTAATGTCGAAAGGAAGGTTAAGCTGTTCAAGTTGGGTTAAATAAGAATCTAGCTGTTTTATTATTGTTGCATGGTTATTTTTTTGCTGGTTATTTTTGAGTTGGCTAAATAGCGCTGTTGTGCCTTTAACGGTAACTGATGCAATATTGATGTGCTTAATTTTTTGTTCAGCGACTAGCTCAAACGCTATGGCCATATCTTCAATGTTGATTTCTGCTTGCGCTGTTCGCAGGCATAACTTATCGATAGATAAATCTAAACTCGTGGTTAGGTGAAAATCTAAACAGGCTATATTGGCCTGATATAAGGCTAGTTCATCTTTGATAACACTTTTTACAATAGCAACGCGGAAAAAATAGCTAAATACTATTGTGCTTAGCAATAGCGCAACAGCAATTAAGATTTTTTTTGGCACTATCATTTAGTTGTTTTTATTCCTACATCCATGGTCAATATCACCCGCTTTATTGCTGTTGAACCATAGTATCAGTCAAAATCTTTGATTTAAATACACAAGTAAAAATAGCTCACACCATGATTATGATTTTCTTGCGATGAGCATATTTTAATTGCTCTGTAGAAGCGTTATGATATCGACATTTTTTTACTGTAATGATCATAAAGAGAGAAGCATGTCAGCTGCCCCATTAGAACGAATTACCATAGAACCTAACTTACCCGCCACAGCCTGCGTTATTTGGTTACATGGCTTAGGAGATTCCGGTGCCGGGTTTTCGCCCATTGTGCCAGAGCTCGCTTTACCTAAAAACCATACGGTACGCTTTGTCTTTCCGCATGCACCAGAGCAACCCGTGACCATTAACCAAGGTTATGTTATGCGTTCATGGTATGACATTAAAAGTATGGATTTGCATAACCGAGCCGATATGACCGGTGTGCTTGAGTCGGAAGTAAAAGTTAAGGCTTTGATCGCCGAGCAAATCGCTGCCGGCATTCCTGCGAGTCATATTATTTTAGCGGGTTTCAGTCAAGGCGGCGTGGTGAGCATGTTCACCGGTTTACGTTACCCTGAAAAGCTTGCAGGTATTATGGCATTATCATGCTATTTACCTAATGCTGATGCCTTACCTGAACAGTTAAGTGCAGCAAATAGCCACACGGAAATTTTACAACAACACGGCGATAATGACGATGTTGTGCCATTGAGCGCCGGTAAAATGGCTAATAGCTTACTTAAAGCCAAGAACTACCCCGTTAAGTGGCAAACTTATCCAATGGCACATAGTGTTCACCCGACACAAATTCGTGACATTGCGACGTGGTTAGTGGCACGTTTAAACTTAGCGTAAACTCTTAATAATTGAATAGGAAGATAAAATGCCAGCAGTTAGCGTTAAACTTGTTTTTGAAAAAGAAAACAAAAACAGCATACGATTCAAGGAAGTACCTGAAGCAGGTAAGGCTGAAGTTCTCGGCAGCGTCTATTTACAGAAATGGCTGGCTGGTGATGCTAAGTCAATTGAAATTTCTGTGAAAGTGCCAGACTGATAATTTTTAGTTAGCTATTTTTATCTCGTGGTGAAAAAAATTAGCGCTATAATGACAATGCGATTGTGTGCTTAGCGCATTGTTCTTTTTTATGGCAAATATGCTTAACGAACAGTTGAATTACCGTACCTTTGTAAAGACCAGTAAACGATTATTGGCTGGCATGGCATGATCGTTTTCTAACGAAAAACCGGCATTTTCAGCCAACGCTTTTATCGCCTCAATATCGCGAATAGCACTTTTGCTGTCGCGTTCTTTTAACCAGAGATCAAATCCCGCATTACTTTCACTCGTGTATTTGCCCTGATAATTAAATGGCCCATAAATACACAACTTACCCTGTTGATTTACATGTTGTGAAACGCCACTGAAAAATGCTTGTACTAATGACCAGCTAACGATGTGTAAAGTGTTAGCTGTGTAAATGGCATCAACTTTTTCAATGGGCCAGTGGTAATTAAGATCCAGTTCAATAGGATGAAGCAAGTTAACCGCAGGATACTCGTTTAACCATTGTCCAATGCCTTGATGATTTACCAGCACATCACTAGTTTGCCATGTTAACCATGGCAGGTTGGGTGCAAAATACACCGCATGTTGACCAGTGCCTGAGCCTATTTCTAAAACGGTTTTACACTTGTTAAAAGTGTCGACTAGCAAGGATAGAATAGGCGATTTATTATTTTCACAGGCTTGGGAAAAGGCTTTTGTCATGATTTTTTACTCAAATGGTTACTTAAATTTTTACTGATATTGGTATTAGCGTGGTTAACCGTTTTTATCGTTTGATTTAAAAGGTAATAATTGTTGGCATTGGACTTGATAGTGGCGTATTTGCTGTTGTTCTTGTAAACAAAAGGCTTTAATGGCAGCTTTGAACCCTGCATGTTTAACCCAATGATATGACGTGGTTAACTTGGCCTCAAATCCTCGTTGTATTTTATGCTCCCCTTGTGTGCCTGGGTGGAATAAGCTCAGTTTTTTTTCAATACAAAACTCTATACCTTGGTAGTAACACAGCTCGAAATGCAAATTATTGTATGACTGTGTGCAGCCCCAATAGCGACCATATAAATTACTGTCATCAAAGAAGAACCAAGCACAGGCGATGTCTTCACCGTTGCAGTTAGCGATTAGCAGCAAAATATGTTCAGGTAATTTTTCTACCATTGACTGAAAAAACGCTAACGATAAATGCGGTGTATGCCCGCGCTTTAAATACGTTAACTGATAAGTTAAATAGAAAAACGCTAATTCTTTTTCGCTAATGTCTTTGCCGAAAACACGTCTAATAGCAATGTTTTGTTGCGTGATAGCAAGCCGCTCTTTGCGGGTGTTTTTTCTTTTTCTGGCGGTAAAACGTGCAAGAAAATCCTCAAAGTCACGGTAGTTATAGTTAAGCCAATGAAATTGTACTGTGTTGCGTTGATAAACATCGTCCACCTCTTGCTGCGCTGGCGAACAATAGAGTAAATGCCAACTATTGAGCGGTTGATGTTGGCAATGATCGCTTAACACCTCAAAGATCTCAGTAAGCGAAACATCACTAGATAACAGCTTATTGCTGGTGACTGGCGTAAAAGGCGTAGTAGCGACTAATTTGGGGTAGTAGGGGATATTATGTTTTTGGTAAGCATCTGCCCATGCCCAATCAAAAACATATTCGCCCCATGAGTGAGATTTTACGTACATCGGCAATATGGCGTTAATTTCACCTTTGTGACTATCACTTAATTGTAAATGATGAGGCTGCCAACCTTGGGTGTTAGACACTGAGTCGCTGGTTTCTAAACACTGAAAAAATTGATAATTTGTAAACACTGAACGATCACGGTTTAGTCGCTGCCAGTCTTGCTCAGCAATATCTGAAATACTGTTTACAATCTCAATTTTCAATGATTTGTCTGTTCTTTAAGTGGCTAATATCTGCAGCTTAACAGATGGTTAATTTAATGGGTATACCTGCACCAATTCGATATTCAGCTTTATGTATGCTTAAGCTAATTTGCTTTAAAAGCCAGAAATTACGATTAACCTAATATCAGATGATATAATGCAATAACAGCGACAATTCTTAAGGCAAATAGTATGTGTGGCAGACTTAATATCATTGATCATCCTTTATGCAAAATTGTCAGCGACACCCTAGGAATAAATTTTTACAGTGCAAGTAATAACAATTTGTCGCCGAGCGAAGCGATATCGACCCTTATTCAGTCAAACGAGCAACTGACTCAAGTTAATATGCAGTGGGGCATTCAGCCTTCGTGGTCGAAACGCTTACTGATTAATGCGCAAAGTGAAACGGTGGCGACTAAACCAACATTTGCACAAGCCTTTGCCGCTAATCGTTGTTTAATACCTTGTAGTGGTTGGTATGAATGGCGAAAAGAAGGCAGTAAGAAGCAAAAGTATTATTTTAGTCATGCTCAAGAACTGCCATTATATATGGCTGGCATAAGTTATTATGGCGTTAACAGTCAGCCCCAAGTCGTGACGTTAACCACTAAGCCAAATCCACTGTGCGAACAATATCACCATCGCATGCCGGTGTTAATTCTGCCGAAAGACATTAATACTTGGTTGCAGCCATCAAGCATAAGTTCGAATTTATCACCATTGATGTCAGCGATTGCTGATGAATATCTGTGTGTAATAACAAATTAATATCTTTAGATTTAATTCACTTGGTATAATGTAAAAAACGTCATTAAGGGTATAGAACAAATGAGCACTGAAACCACATTAAAGTCATTTTTAGCGCAAACAAAAGACAGTCAAACACTGTGGGCGTTACAAGATAAAAGCAGCGAGGATTGGGTGGTACTCGATTCAATCAATTTTGAAAATACTGAAGTCATGCCACTTTGGTCAACCCAAGCACTTGCTAAAAGTCATTGTGTTGAAGAGTGGGCTGAATACCTTCCGGTTGCTATTACGGTCGCAGATTGGATGGAGTTTTGGGTAGAAGACTTACTAGAAGATGGCGTTATCATTGGTCTGAATTGGCAAGAAGACGATGCATGTGTGGAGTTGGAGTTACCTGAATTTGCCCAAGCATTAGCGACAATAGAAACGTTATAAGCCAATAATCAATATTTGCTCTTTTTTAACGTTTCACACAGCTACACGATTATGTAAAGATGAAAGTTAAGTAACTCTCATCTTTGCATCATCGTTATTAATACGGTTAATTCAGCGGTGTTATTTATTGTCAACACTAGCGCTTATGTTGTTTCTTACCGGCTAGATCGGCTAGTTTTGATTTTATCGAAAAAATCTATGAGCTGTATTGAAAACCCATTTGTTTTAAAAAAATTGAAATAGCACTCTATCTTATCGGGTCAAATTACCTAATCACTTCAAGCAATCAGGAATAATCATGGTAAGAGCATTATTAAATAAAAGTTACGGGATATTAAATTCAACCAAAAAATTGGATTTTCTCGCGCCATTATTATTACGTTTGTATTTAGTGCCCATTTTTTGGATGGCGGGTACGACTAAAATAGACGGTTTTGACAATATTGTGCAGTGGTTTGGTAATGACGACTGGGGTTTAGGCTTACCATTTCCCTATATTTTAGCTATTTTAGCCGTTGGCGCTGAGGTTATTGGCGCCATCGCGTTATTGTTAGGCTTAGGTGTGCGTTTAATGGCTGTACCCTTGATGTTTACCATGTTTATAGCTATGACGTCGGTGCACGGACAATATGGCTGGCAAGCGATTGCAGATGCTAATGCGCCATTCTCTAATGCACGTGTAGAGGCTGCAGCAGAGAAAAAAGATATTATGATTTCTATTCTACAAGAGCACGGTAACTACGAATGGCTTACTAGCAGTGGTAATATCACTATTTTAAATAATGGTATTGAGTTTGCGGCAACTTATTTTATTATGCTATTGGCGTTATTTTTTATTGGTGGCGGGCGCTATGTTAGCCTTGATTATTGGTTTAAACGTAGGCTTTTAGCCGACGCGTAAAAAATTACAAAAGTAACAATGAAATAAAACTAAGCATAAAAGTTTAGTTTTATTTCATGACCTATTAGTTATTCCATTGTTTGCCGTTATAGTCGACGACTTAGCCCTATGACAAAAGTGCATCGAATAATAGCGATGAAATATAGTAATCATAGGTAAATGGCACCTTGTTGTTCGGTCAATAAAGTTAATGGCCATGGTTTTTTCGCTTTGCTTTAAAAATATGGTCTTATGTAACATTACCTTTCATTGTTACTTAACGAATATGACTTACATACTAATGTGATTTGGTTTGAGTACCAAACCCTTGCAATGATATCCGTCAGCGTTAAATGATATATTCTCATGGTTAGATA
>TARA_R110000737_G_scaffold66914_2_pt1 | contig 11479 bp, 8 predicted proteins | sample TARA_R110000737 | Tara Oceans TARA_R110000737 (sample SAMEA4398027) | marine metagenome | biome: Polar Biome; feature: [SRF] surface water layer (ENVO:00010504); material: water (ENVO:00002006), including particulate matter (ENVO:01000060) such as... | depth 5 m
TGTGACGATGGCCACCGGGCTGGCACCGGATTCGTCAGCCGAATCCTGCAGCAGCTGGTTCACGGACACACCTTCTGCGGCCAGCGCTTCGGTGAGGGCAGCCAGCGCGCCGGGCTTGTCGGCCAGGCGGACACGCAGAAAGAAGGCCGACGTCTCGTCGCCCGACGCCGCCACGAAGGGACGCTCCACATGGTGTTCGGCGCGGCCAAAGGCTGGCCGGATGGCCGGGCGAAAGAGCTTGGCGACATCGCCCATGACGGCGCTGGCCGTGGGGCCGGCTCCGGCACCGGGACCGGTCAGCGTGATGGCGCCCACCGGGTCGCCTTCGATGCGAACCGTGTTGAGCGAGCCATTGACGCGTGCGAGCGGGTGATTGGCCGACAGGGCCATGGGCTCGACGCGGCAGACGACGCCGTTCTCGGTGAGCACGCCTTCGGCGATGAGCTTGATACGCAGGCCGAGACGGTCGGCCAGTTTCAGGTCCAGCAGGTCGATCTGGTCGACACCGGATACGCTGACTTTGGAAAAGTCGAGATCGGCGGAAAAGGCAATGGCGGAGAGGATGGCGGCCTTGTGGGCAGCGTCCATGCCGGACACGTCGAGCGCCGGGTCGGCTTCGGCATAGCCTAGCTTCTGGGCCTCGGCGAGGACCTCGTCATAGGACCGCCCCGTTTCCAGCATGGTCGTGGTCAGGAAGTTGCAGGTGCCGTTGAGAATGCCCGCGACGCGCTTGATCTCGACGCCGGCAAGGCTGTCGCGCAGGACGCGCACGACGGGGATGCCGCCCGCAACGGCGGCTTCGAACAGGAGGTCGACGCCCTTTTCCTGGGCAAGTGCGGCGAGCGCCATACCGTGCTTGGCCATCAGGGCCTTGTTCGCCGTGACGACGTGTTTTCCGGCCTTGAGAGCGCTCTCCACGGCAAACTTGGCCGGGCCATCGGATCCACCAATGAGTTCTATGAAGACATCAACATCGGGATCTTCGGCCAGCGTCGCCGCATCGTCGAACCAGCGATACTTGTCGGTATCGACGGGGCGGTTACGGCTTTTGCTACGCGCGCTGACACCCGTGATTTCGACCTTTCCGGGCAAGCGCAATTTGTCTTGGCGCTCAACCAGCTCAATCAATCCGCAGCCGACATGGCCGAGTCCTGCTATTCCAATTTTCAATGGCCCCACGAATGGCCCTCCGGTTCATATCGGGCGGTGGATAGACCAGTTGCACGCAAATGCGAAGGGCCTATGGGGCAATTGCAGCAGGCTGTGGCCTTGTGCCACCGGATTACTCCGCTGCAGCTGACGACAATTCCTTGACGCCATGCCTGGACATGAACTTGCGAATGTTGCGCGCGGCCTGACGGATGCGCTGTTCATTCTCGACCAAAGCAATGCGGACGTGACCGTCGCCATGTTCACCGAAACCGGCGCCGGGCGCCACGGCGACGTGGGCTTCGTTCATCAGCATCAGCGCGAATTCCAGGCTGCCCATGTCGCGGAACGGTTCGGGGATGGGCGCCCAGGCAAACATCGACGCTTTCGGGCTGGGGATGGCCCATCCTGCCCGGCCGAAACTCTCGACGAGTACATCCCGGCGATGCTTGTAAATCTGGCGGAACTCTTCGACGCAGTCCTGCGGACCATCCAGCGCGGCGACAGCCGCCACCTGGATCGGCGTGTAGGCACCGTAGTCGAGGTAGGACTTCACGCGCGCGAGCGCGGCGATCAGCGTTTCATTGCCTGCGACGAAACCCATGCGCCAACCGGCCATGGAATAGGTCTTGGACATGGTGGTGAATTCGACCGCGATGTCTTTTGCCCCGTCGACCTGCAGGATCGAGGGCGTCGGCTCCTCGAAATAGATTTCATTGTAGGCGAGGTCGGACAGGATCCAGAGATCGTGCTTCTTCGCGAACTTGACGGCGTCCTTGTAGAATTCGAGGTCACACACGTCCGCCGTCGGGTTCGACGGGTAGCAGAGCACCATGGCTGTCGGCGGCGGAACACAGTGTTTCACGGCCTTTTCAAGGTTGCGAAGGTAATCCTCTGGCGACGGCGCTGGCACGGCGCGGATCGAGGCACCAGCAATGATAAAGCCGAACGAGTGCAGCGGATAGGACGGGTCGGGCGAGAGAATGACGTCGCCGGGCGCAGAGATGGCCTGTGCAAGGTTGGCGAAGCCCTCCTTGGAGCCCAGCGTGACGATGACTTCCTTGTTCTTGTCGAGCGTGACGTCGAAACGGCGCTTGTAATAGTCGGTGACGGCGCGGCGCAGGCCCGGAATGCCGCGCGAGGCGGAATAGCCATTCACGTCCGGCTTGCGGGCGGTCTCGACCAGTTTGTCGACAATGTGTTTCGGGGTCGGTAGGTCCGGGTTGCCCATGCCGAGATCGATGATGTCGGCCCCTTCCGCACGGAGGGCTGCCTTGCTCCTGTTCACTTGCTCGAAAACATATGGAGGAAGGCGCCTGATCTTGTGAAATTCGGTGTTCATCTCTGGCCTTTCAGACCCTGGGTGACGCGCGGGACATTAAAGCTGTTCCTGATTGCAGCGATCTCGTCGTCAGTAAGAAAGTTCGAGGACTCGTCCAGCCCGGCAAATTGCTGGCGGATCTCAGCCCCGACGGCGGCGATTTCGGCCGGCCCATTGGCCGGCAATTCCGCTCGCGCGGTTTCTGCAAATTGTGCCGCCAGAGCGGAAACGCGCTTGGCTGACGCCGGCAATGTCTTGCCGGGCAATTCACCAGGCGCGATCGTGGGAACTTCAGCCAGTTCCGGATACCCTTCGCCACGGATTTCCTGACGACGGGTCTCGTACCAGTCCGGCGCCTGATTGACAGCATCGCGGACTTTCGTGAACGAGTTGGTGCACCCAACTAATAGCAGGCATGACACGCCTATGAGGGGAATCACCGTGTTTTTCATGGTTAAACTCATTAAATCACAAACATTCTGATGAATAGTAACGCATCAACAAACAGGCGATATTGGGACCGATGAGCAGCAAAAACACAGAAAAAGCTGCACTTCCTTCGCTCGGCTCCCTGATTGCCGAGCAAAATCCGCTGCAAATGCAGGTGTTAATGACAACGCTTGCATTGGCCAATACGGAATCGCAGGCGCTGATCAACGACGTGCTGATGGGATCAGGGCCGATCGGCACCGTGGCGCAGGGCGACCCGATGGGCGCTGGCGACGCCTTCCGCGCCGTCGGCATGAGCCTCGCCAAGAACCCGATGGCCCTGATGAACGCCAACCTGGAACTGATGAAGGGCTGGATGAACCTGTGGCAGGAGATGGCCACCGAAGTGATCGGCACCGAACCGCCGAAAGAAACCGACAAGCGCTTTGCCGACCCGGAATGGCATACCAATCCGGGCTTCAAGTTCATCCGCAAGGCCTATGACGTGAACCGCAACTGGCTAATGGGCCTTGCCGACCATGCGCCGGACCTGCCGGACAATATCCACCTGCGCGCCAAGTTCTTCACCCAGCAGCTGACCGACATCATGTCGCCGACCAATTATCTCGGCACCAATCCGCAAGCCCTGCGCGCCTTCATGGAGAGCGGCGGCGAGAGCGTGCTGAACGGCATTCGCCTTGCCCGCGCCGACGTGAAGAAGGCGGGCGGCAAGCTGAACATCAGCCAGACCGACGAAACTCCGTTCGAGATTGGCAAGAACATTGCCACCGCACCGGGCAAGGTGGTGTTCCGCAATGACCTGATCGAACTGATCCAGTATGCGCCGACGCAGGAAACCGTGTATTCGCGACCGTTGCTGATCTTCCCGCCCTGGATCAACAAATTCTACATTCTCGACCTGCGCGAAGAAAATTCCATGATCCGCTGGCTGGTCGACAAGGGCCTGACCGTGTTCGTCGTGTCGTGGCGCTCTGCGGATGAGGTGACCAAGGACTATACCTGGGACGATTACAGCAAATACGGTGTCTATGCGGCGGTCGAGGCCGCGCTTCAGGCATCCGGCTCGAAAAAGCTGAACGCTGTCGGCTATTGCATCGGCGGCACGTTGCTGTCGGGCACACTGGCGCACATGGCCGCGCATGATGATGACCGCATCGCGTCGGCCACCTTCTTTGCCTCGCAATCCGACTTCGAACTGGCCGGCGACCTGAAAGTCTTTACCGACGGCCCCGGCCGCGCCTATCTGGAAAGCGTCATCGACGAGAATGGCGGCGTGATGCCCGGCGCGATGATGTACGAGACTTTCAACTGGTTGCGCCCGATCGACCTGGTGTGGCGCTACGTGATCGACCAATACATGCTGGGCAAGTCTCCGCGTCCGTTCGACCTGCTCTACTGGAACGCCGACCAGACCAATATTCCGGGCGAAGTGCACAAGCGCTACCTGAAAGATTGCTATTCCGACAACAAACTGTCCAGCGGCGATTTCGACCTGCTGGGCGAAAAGATCGACCTCAAGAATGTCAAGATCCCGGTCATGGTGCAGGCCAGCCGCGATGACCATATCTGCCCGTTCGAGAGCGTGTATCGCACCGCTACCGTCTTCGGCGGCGACACCAAATTCGTCCTGTCTGGCTCCGGCCATATTGCCGGCGTGGTGAACCACCCGGACTCACGGAAATACCAGCACTGGACCGGCGGCAAGATCACGCCAACCGGCGCGGAATGGCTGGAGACCGCCGAGGAGCACCCGGGTTCCTGGTGGCCGTATTGGTGGGAGTGGCTGCGGCCGAAATCCGGCAAGAGGAAGGACGCTGTCGAACCGAAGGATATGGGCCTTGGCGCCGCGCCCGGCTCATACGTGCGTGTACGTCTCCAGGATATCAAACTGCCGTTGAAATAGCGTTCGGACGAAGGGCCGGTGACCAAGGCCAGGCCCCCTGCCCGGCCTTCACACCGCCGACGGCCATGACAACGCCTTGCAAAGCGATGTATTCCATTCATAGTTGATAACTGGTTTGTCGGCTGGAGGCGGAACATGGCGCAGAGCGGCGCAGACACTCATTCGGCATGGGCCGCATTTTGCGACTTGCCGAATGATCACCCCGCGCCTGTTTCCCTGACGCAGGCCAGCCGCCTGAAATCCTATTCAGCGTCTGAAACGATTATTCATCAGGGCGAACCCGATACGGCGCTCTACCTGATCGTCACCGGCAGCCTTCGCGCTGTAAAATATTCGCAGAATGGTCACGAAATCTGGCTTTCCAGCATGGCGCCCGGCGAGCTGGTCGGGGAACTCGGGTGCCTGACAGGCGGAAACCGGACGTCATCTGTCACCGCTGAAGACGACGCGACGCTCCTGGCGATCCCCAGCCCACAGTTCCTGCTGCTGATGAGTCAGCATGCTGACCTGGCTGTCGCCGTATCGCGCCTGCTGGCGCGGCGACTGGCCAAGACATCGGACCAGTTGACCGAACTCACCGCCCTGCCGGTTTCGACGCGGCTGCACCAAGAGCTGATACGCGTGGGCATTCCGGATCCGCACGATTCCGAGGTCATGACGATCGCGTCGCCACCCACCATTTCGGAACTCGCGAAGCGCATCCACACCAGCCGGGAAACGGCCTCGCGCGCGTTCGGTTCGCTGGAACACAAGGGACTGCTGAAACGCAACAAGGGCGAAGTCCAGGTGATCAATCCGCGGTTTTCATAATCGACGCACGAGGCGCGCCGATGACACCGTCATCAACCAATGCTAGTATCAGCTTGGGTGGAGATGATGGATTGTGCAACAAGAACGGACATACCGGGCATTTATCAGCTATAGCCACGGTGATGCAAAACATGCCCGGCGGATATATCGAAAACTGTCGACATACAGGCTTCCAGCCGCACTCCAGAAAGGCGGCCCGGGCAAGCTGGGCACCTTTTTCATGGACCGCGAAGCGCTGGCAGCCGCCCGTGACCTCAGCCAGGAAATCCTCTCTTCACTGAGCCAATCGCAGGCGATGATTGTCGTGTGCTCTCCTGCAGCGGCTGGATCGATATGGGTGTCGAAGGAGATAACGGCCTTCAAGGCCCTGCATCCGGACGCTCCCATCCTGGCGGCGATAATCTCCGGGGACCCGAATGGTGCGTCAGGCCAATCGGCATGCTTCCCTGCCGTCTTGCAGCAGGACGGAGAGCCTCTCGCTGCCGATTTCAGGAAGACCGCCGACGGCCCACGGCTCGCCCAGCTGAAGCTGGTGGCGGGGCTCACACACATTCCTCTCGAAGACCTCCTGCGCCGGGAAGAGCATCGCCGGACCCGGCGCGTGATGGCCGTCACAGCCGGCACCTCGCTGATTGCCCTAGTCATGAGCGGGTTAGCCATCACCGCAGTGTCAGCCAGCCAGCTTGCACAGCAAAGACAAAGGGAGGCGGAGGGCATGGTCGATTTCATGTTGGGCGATTTGCGAGACCGTCTCGAACCGGTCGGACGTCTGGACGCACTTTCAGGCGTCGCGCAAAAGGCGCTCGACTATTATGCCGGACAGGACGAGACCAGGCTCGACTGCGATGCCGCCGGACGCAAGGCAACGGCCCTGCAACTGGCCGCCCGGGTTGCCATTGATGCGGGGGACCGGGAGGCGTCGTTCGGCTATGCCGGCGCATCAAAGCGGCTGACTGATCGCCTCATAGAAACCTGTGTCAATGACCCCCTCACCTTGTACAATTCCGCCCAGGCCGAGTTCTGGGCCGGAGAAGCGCAGCGGCGCCAGTGGCGGTCTGCCGGCGCCGATGCTGACGCGCCGGAGCTGAACCTGGTGCGAGCCCACTGGCTGGCCTATTACAACCTGTCGCAGACGCTTTTTACTCTTGATCCGGACAATCCGGATTACAGGCTGGAACTGGCCTTTGCGCGCAGCAATCTGGGGACGGTCGAGCTGAACGCCGGAAAGACCGAAGCCGCTCTGGCCTGGTTCAGGCTTGCAGAAGATGACTTTCGGAAGATCGCCGAAGAAAACCCTAACGATACCAAGCTGCAACTGGAATATGCCGACGCGATATCGTGGACCAGCACGGCGCTCATACATCTCGCGCGGTTCGATGAATCGCTGGATGCGCGCCAGCGCCACTGGGATTTGCTTGAACGGCTCGACAAACAGGCGGCCAATCCGGACTGGCGTGTTCGCCGGGATATCGTGACGGCCCACCTGCGGACCATCCAGGCGCTGATCGCGATACAGGATATTGACGCAGCGCGGAGCGGCATTGCCACTGTGCGCCCCCTAATTGAACAACTTCGGGTCCACGATCCGGAAAATTCCGACTGGCGGGATGCTGAGGTTTTCCTGACGGGTCATGAGCAGAGCCTGAGCGCGCTGATCAGACAGAACAATCAACCATAGAAGAAAGGAACCGGGCTGATGGGAAGTGCTGTAGACTATATTACCAACAACTATTTTAGGCCGACCACAAACAATGACATTTACAACCGGGACACTACGGTCGCAAGCGGGACAGAATGCATCAAGTACTACAATGTATCCATCAATGATCGCGGCGGAATTGATGTGACGAAGAAAAGCAGGGATAATTCGTCAAATCTTGGTTCTGATGTAATCGTTTCGGACTTTTTGGAGTCTGGTTGGCGTGACAATTCCGCTTCCAAAAGTGGTGATGCCGACTCGAAATCTGTAAGTACCGAGAGCATTTCATTGATCGACATATTATCTAAGAGCCAATGGTTGCGAGGCGATTCAACATCAAAGAAGGATCAGTCCATTTTTGATATCGATGTGGACGGACCACACGTTTATTGCCTGGAATTGGATATAGGAAACATCTATGTGGATCCGAAAGTTCTATCATTCGCAGAGTTCGGAGGAAAATTTGATCACCTCAAGTTCTACAGAAACTGCGGCGCGAACCAAACAACGCTCAGGAGACTGGCATTCTCGCTGATCGGAAGTCCAGACCATCGAGCATCTATGCGCAGGCCTGATGGCGAAAATGGCAGTATCGGTCACAAATTCAATTTGCATTTCATACTCACCGACTCTCGTGACGTTGACGACGAAGATAGAAAGACGACTGAAATCATATTCGACCCAAAAGCCAGAGACGGTGGCTCACCGCCTCCACCACCTCCTCCGCCTGGACCGTGAGTGATCGGAGCTGTCGGAAATCAATGACTCTATCGGAAGCGGCATCGGGCTCAGGTTCGGGCCGCTTCCCTATTTTGGTACGGTGGCGGTAATCCCGGCCGGGTCAGTGAGCGCGTAGAGACGGGCGTCGGTCGGGGCGTGTTTCAACCGGTGACGCCCGACATAGGATACGGTGGCCCTGCTATCAGACGACAGGGCGAGGCGGGCTGCGAAGGCATCGCTGACCAGGATTGATCCGGGAACGGCAACCGGTTCGATGCGCGCAGCATAGGCAATTTGCGAGCCGAACGGCGCCTGCCGACCCGTCAGGGAATCCGTCGCAAACGAGACCGGCCCGTAATGCCCGCCAATCCGAAGGGCTAGCGTCTCCGGAAGCCCGAGCGCCGCAAGATCCATTGAGCGCAGACGCGCTTGCATGGCAATCGCGGCATCGGCCGCGATTGCGACCGAACTGAACATGGCGAATATCCCGTCGCCCCAGCTGTTGAGGTGCAGGAGATCGCCGCCCCAGCCATGCAGAACGTCAGCCAGTACAGGCAGGACATCGTGCACCACGGTTGCAACCTGGCGATCAGCCAATTGGCCGAAGCCTGCGAAATCGGCAAACAGCATCGCTGCCAGCTGGCGGTGGTCTTCCGCCAATTCGATTCCCGGCAGATCGTCGTCGACCGGCCAATCAAGGTCGTTTCCAAGGATCAGGGTTTTCAACTGCAGTCCTGACGCATTCCATGTGTCATGCGATTGTCGCGTGTGGCCGCGATCCGACGGCGCAAGCAGGACCTGCACCGCGCTGGTGGCAAGGCTGTCGGCACAGACAACCGCGCGCCCCATGGCAAGTTCTGCGGCGAGCTGGACCGCAACGCGGCCCATCAGGGATGTGTCATTGGTGGCAATGTCGATGCTTTCGGCGCGCGCGAGGCAGCGGACATATCGTTCCCGCCAAGCCGGACCGAATGGCAGGACCGAATGGGTCTGGAAGGCTTCGGCTGCGCAGGGCAGAATGACACGGAGCGCGCAGCCGGCATCAAGGAAGGCCTCCGCCAGAATGATGTCGCTGCCAGCGGCGAGTGCGCCATATGCGACTCCGATCCGGTTGGTCCGGACTGCGGTCGCCGCGGCTGCCCTGATCTGTATTTCGTTGCCCTGGTCGCCTGGGTCAAAGCCCTGAATGCGACCGGCATAACAGGCGATGGCCGGAGGGCGAAAGGCGTCCAGCCATGCAGTAGGCAGGGACTTGAATTCCAGGATGCGGACAAACTGCCTGAGTGTCGACGCATGGGCGGGATAGTTCTCGGGATCAACCGCAATGGCGTTGGCCAGGGCTGTTTCAGCTGCGCCGGGACGGTCCAGAAGCAATTGCGCTTCGGCGATTGTGGCCATCCGGAAATACTGCGCCTCAGACGGGCCTGCCTGCGACAGGCGCTGCAAGGAATCCAGAACGTCCTGCGCCAGGGATTGTGAACGGACGCCCTGCCCCGATAGCAGGAAAAGCGTTGCCGCATTGATTCCCGAATACGACCCCCGCGTGATCTGGTAGGCTTTGTAATAGGCGTCTGCGCTGGCCTGAAGATCGGCGCGCCCGCGGGCTGCCCCCTTCATCAGGCCGGTGTCTTTCAGCAGGCGCCCTCGTAACGACAGGGCGTCCTCGTCGGTGGCATCGTCGAGTCCGAAAGCGGTGTATTTCTGGAGGGCCAGCTGGGTCGCACCGCCCCGCGCGAGCGCCAGAACGGCGGCCCGCTTGTTCGCTGCAACGGCGTCGCCCTTTTCAATCGCCGCCAGCGCCCTTTCGTAGATTTCGAGAAAGTCGGGCCCGTGCATGAATACAGATCATCCCTTGCGTTGAAACTGGCGCTCTTCCCACCGTGAGTTGGATACCGGATCGCGACAATGATTGCCACATTGCGGCGCGCGTTCTCGTTCCAACGTCCTCGTTCGCTACGGCAAGTGTTGCCTAGAAATTAGCTGATCACCGTGACGACGGTCACACGGTCATCGGCGATCGCGGAACTATTGTGAAAAGCGTGAGCCCTGATGGTGGGGGATGCACTGCGCGGGAGGGGCATTTTCGAGGGAGGACTGATCTCCTTCGGCAATGCCCCGGGACGCAAGGCAAGCACGGGAGGTGACGCGGCTTCGTCGGCCAGTTCCCGCACATGTGTTTGGACGAAGCAGATATAGGGAAGCACAATCAAATGGATCATCGTTCGCTATTTTCACACGCAAGTTCAATCGCCGCGCTCGCCGCCGCAGGATCAATCCTTGCAGGCTGTACCACGATAAAAAGCGAGAAACGTGTGCAACCCGCGTTCGAGCAAGAGTCGGCCGCAGGGCTTACCTACTTCCTGCCGCAGAAGTTCGTGACAATCGACATCAAACCCAAAATGATCGATCCGGGCAATATCAAAAAGGAGCTAAAAAAAGCGCAGGACGCCCTTGGCAAGGCACTTGAAGAAAAAGCAAGCGCCGACAAGGAGGCAACGCGGCTGGAAGCGCTTGTTACGGGCCTGGCTTCTGAATCAGCGGCGAAAGACAAGCTACAGCAGGAATGGTCGATAGCAAAAGTGCGGGTGACAATTAGCGAAAAGGAAGCCAAACGGCTGGACCAGATCGTCAAAGAGCTCGAAGCCGAGATCGAAATGGCAAGATCAGGTTCTGAGGCGTGCAAGTTTGAAGTGAGCGCAACACTGTCGGCGTCTTACCCCGATCCCACAAACAGGATGCTGGCGCGCCCGGTCCATCAGGCGCTACGTGATGATACTGCAAAAATAGCAGTGTCTCCGGGCGGCCTGTTATCGTCCGCGAACGCTGTCGCCGTGGACCAGTCCGGACAGATCCTCGCTGAAATTGCTGGCGCTGTTTCAGCGATGGGTTCCCGGAATGCGTTTGAAGCGAAAATAGGGCCGCCCTCGACTGCGACCAGGAAGTGCGCGGATCTGATTCCGATCAAATACACATTCAATCCCCTTGAAGAGGATCATTTAACGGAACTGAGCGGTTACCTCGGGAGCTACGGCTTGCGGATAAAGTTCGACAAGTTGGGCAGCTCGTTCCTGGAGACAAATTCCGCTATCTCCGGTCAGAGCGGCCTGGACGATCCGCTTAAACAAGTCACGACGCTCGACCCTGTGAACAACGCGATTGTCGATGGATTGTTCTATCGTTCATCAGCGCCGGTATTGATGCTCGTGGAACAGAAGTCGACTGACAGCACATGGCTGCCGGCCGATGCATCTATCCTGATGCTGCCGCAAGCTGGCCCGGTGAGCTATATTCCCTTCCGGTCATCCGCATTCGTCAAGACGGTGGACGATGTGGAATTCGTCAATGGCGAGATCAAGAGCTGGTCTACGGACCGCCCGAGTGAAGTGCTCGAAGTCGTGCGGCTGCCGGTCAAGATCCTGAAATCGAT
>TARA_R110000737_G_scaffold4505_1_pt1 | contig 11470 bp, 9 predicted proteins | sample TARA_R110000737 | Tara Oceans TARA_R110000737 (sample SAMEA4398027) | marine metagenome | biome: Polar Biome; feature: [SRF] surface water layer (ENVO:00010504); material: water (ENVO:00002006), including particulate matter (ENVO:01000060) such as... | depth 5 m
CAACAACTACAAAAAGAAAAAACAAAAAGCTGATGTTTTAGCCGCTGATGAGGATGAGGGTGTTTTACGTCAGTTAGGTAGAGATGATCGTAAACAAGATATAAAAGATTTTATAGATTTTATGACTGAATATATTGATAAACATATGTTTACAATGTTTAAAAAAGATAAAGATAGAAAAGTAGCTGATGCTATTAATACTCTTTTTAAACGTAGAGAAAATCTAGAAATATTCAATAAAAAAGCACTTTATATCTACATAAGAGAAATGACTGATGTAGATACTCCAGTAATTACTAAAGTAACAAAAGTACTAAAAAAGGTCCATAAAAAACTATATATAGAATTTACCGAAACAGGTTATGTAAGAATTTAACCCTTCCATATTTATAACAAAACAATATGGATTCATTAGACCAAGTAATATTTGATGATAAATCTTTCGGAGATTTATTAAAAGAAATTCACGGTAATCAAAAGAAAAAATCAACACAGATAGCTTCTATGATTGCAGAATTACGCCCCTTAATTACATCCTTAGGAGACGCTACAGTTGTAGTCCCTTTAATCAAAGAATATTTAGAAATAAGCGTAAAAAACGATGACCATTTAATAAAAATGGCCTCTATAGTACAACGTTTATCTACCGGAGGAGCTAGTTCAGGAGATGGTGGTTTATTAACCAACGAAGAAATGGATCAATTAATGGATGTAGCTGAAGAAATAGCAAAAACAGTTGAAAACCCCAAACAAATAGAATCCCCCGATGGCGATAGTAAATAATACAGGAGGTAATAAAAAATTCCAAAAGGGGAAGAATGATATTATATATGGTAGAGTAGTTGATATTATATTAGATATTAATCACCCCCAATTCCAAAATTATGATGATATAGGATTAATTTTCTTTCAAGAAAGTAATCTCCAATTACATAAAAGGAAAATGCCAACATCTAAAATCTCTTTAGATTTATTACCTTCAGCTAAACCACTTCACCCTAATTCTAGATATATACCTTTAAAAAACGAAATAGTAGCTCTATATTATGGAATAGGAAAAGGAGAGGGGGGGCAAGTATATTTTTCATCCGTTATGAATATATGGAACCACCCCCACCACAATGCTTTACCTACTAAGGGGGAATTAGCAAATATAATATCACAAGGAAATGAAGATTATGATAATAATAATGGAACTCCTTTAAGAAAATCAGAAGATGGAGATACAGGAATAAATCTAGGAACATATTATTCTGAAAGTTTAGCTATAAAACCCCTAATGCCTTATGAGGGGGATTTTTTATTAGAAGGTAGATTTGGAAACTCAATAAGATTTGGATCTACTAACAATAGTGAAAAACTAACATTTAAAAATCACTGGTCTAATGGGGATTCAAAAACAGGAGACCCTATAACTATAATTCGTAATGGTCAAAGAGGTATAAGAGTACCTATTAATGAACAAGATGAAATAATGGGGTGGGAGCCAACCCAAGAAGACCCAAATGGGGATGATTCATCTATTTATATGACCTCCAATCAAGTAATTACTGATTTCAAAGCAGCGGGACTTACTGATTCAGAAGAACCTTGGATATCCTCATGGCCTAGTTTTGGTTCAGAAGATATTAAGGAAGTATCAAAACAAATTCCTTTAGAAGCATCACAAGATATAGATACCACAGGGGATATGACTGATGAAGAATTAAATCAAGCAGCAGCAGGTGAAGATGAAATAACACAGTCCCCAGCAGACGTCGATAATCCAGAAGAAGACGATATAAGATATTTTGACATATTACCCGACACAGATGAAGAAGCAGAAAATGCAAAATTAAAACAATTTTGTGATTATTTATTTGGATCTGAATGTTATTTACCTATATTGGCAGGTGATAAACAAATTTATGAAATATTTGAAAATATAAGAGGAGGAAGTAAATACTATTATCCAGAAGATAAAAATAACGCTACTCATTATATAACTAAAGATAAATTATATGAAATTTTAGTTTACTATGATGTAAAAATATCACATAAGGCTAATTCTTTAATGAAACTATCTAAAGAACCAATGAAAATAGGATGGTTAAATTCTCCTCAATATTTTAGAGCCCATTATAGCCCTAAGGATAATACTCTTCATATTCCAACTGTGGAATCTATTAAGTTTATATTTAAAAAAGAAGCAGGAACATTAGGAGGACCAGGAGAACAAAACGATGCACAATTAATGGAAACTTCAAGGATAATGGCCTTAGGTAATGTTTGGTCAGAATTATCACATGCGTGTGATATTGATAAAAATCCATTCTTTGGTTATACAAAAGATGATTGGAAAGATCTACCAAGAGGTATAGCTGATTTATTTGGGAAAAGGATAAAAGGAAAAACAACTCCCGAAGGAAGATTAATTCCTAAAAATAGTCTTTACCTAAAAGAAGATATGAGGGGTATAAACATACATGTAGATGAAAAAACCACAACTAATGGGATAACATGTATTATAGAAATAAAAGATATACCTGGTAATTTTGGAACTGAAAAAATAGAAGTAGATTTTAAATCAGATATACCAAGAAAAACAATTAATAAAAGACTAGCAGAAATAGCCTCAGACTTATTACGTGTAGATCATGAGATTAACTTAAGATTAGTATATCAAGATATATCTATTATTAGCCAATCAAATTATGATGATTTAATTCACCATAATGGAGGAACACACGGAATAACAGAACCCCAATTAGCAGGTGAATGGTTATCAGATCATGATGGAAGAACTGAGTGTCAACAAACAAGAGTTATTCATGTAGAAGCTATGACTATAGAAGAGGTAGAAGTAGCATATGAAAAAGAAGTAAAAACCCAAGGAGAAACAAAAGACAGCAAACCACCAGTAAAATACCAAAATACCCAAACAGGAGTATTTTCTTTTAGAATGGATGAATGGCCAGAAGTAGAAGCAGTAAGAGATAATACTAATGTAGGATCAGGAATAGGATTTTAAAAATAAAATATGGCACTAACAAAATATATCCCACAACAACCTAATATTTATCAAGGTAAACAAGTAATAATAAACTCAGACAGATTATTATTTAATGCTAAAGATGATGCTATTCTTTTATTTGCAGATAAGGCTATAGGATTTAATACAAAAGGAACAATTAATTTCGATACAGGACCTAATGAAGATACTAATTCATTTATTGTTAATGCACCTAACATTCATTTAGGTTTAAAGGGGGGAAAAGACTCACCAACAGAACCAGCATTATTAGGTGATAAAACAGAAGAATGGTTAGGAAGATTAATTAGCTTTTTAGATGTAAAACTATTAAATTTCCTAAAAGCAGGGTATAAAAGTAATTGTGTGTATTCAGCCCCAGGGGGTCAAAGCCCACAATTTGTAACTCTAAAACAAGAATTAGAAATGCTACAAAAAGATATAAAAAACATTAAAAGTAAAAACGTAAAACTAGTATAATATGGCAGGAGCAGACTCAATCACAAATTTCGAACCAGAAATGTTTATGCCTGGGGGGGTTATGGGGCAAATTTTAGCTAACTTTCCACAAAAACCCGACCCAGCAGCAATTTTTGCAATGCTTGTAGCAATGGCTCAGGCAAAATTACTTGAATTTGAACAACAAGCAAGACAAATGGCTATGGCTAAAGTAGAGGAGATAAAAGCCGAAATAATGAGTAGAATTCCTACAAAAGAAGAACTAATAAGAAGATTTAAAGCTGCAGCCTGTAGCCTTGCCGCTCAAAAAGCAATGGAAAAAGCTTACAATATATTACATGGAATATTAAGTACAGGAGATAATGTAATAGGTAGTGTAAGGGGAAAAATCCAAGGAGTAATAGATAAAGGAAATGCTTTTAAAGAAGTAATAATGAAAGTAGGAAATATCTTAAAAAAAATACTAACAGCAGTAATATATATAGTAATAGCTATTTTAGTATTAGAAGCAATAATTATGATAATCCCTTTAATGTGGCTAACAGGTGGAATTTTAAATAAATTAGTAAAAGCAGTATCCTGGATGCATGATATGTTTGTAGTTAAAATGATGGCTATAGCTAAATCATTACCCGAAACATTAGCAGACATAGGAAACACAGCTATAAAATTAATAGCAATAGTAGCAGCAGTAGTATTAACAATTATTGCTATGCATGAATTAATAAAATTTTTAATGCAAATATTAGAAGCCCTATATCTAAAATACCTAAATATATGTAATATAATAGGGGAAGATGTGTTCCCCAACGAAGATTTACAAACAACAATAGACCCTATATTAAATAATAACCCCAATAAGGATAAAGAACTCACAGACCTTTATTCATCAACATTAGATGGATTAACAGCAGGAGGTAACTTTAAAGTAATCGAGATGTTAAAAAGAGCTGATTTCAAACAAATAGGATATAAAACATACAAGATTTAAAAAAAACTCATATTTATTAACAAACACAACAACAATGAAGGCATCAACATTCGAAAATTTAATTAGAAAAGTAGTAAGAGAAGAAATAGATTACTCTTTACGCAGAGAAATCAAAACACTTAAGGAAGATTTACGTGACGAACTTAAACCAACAATAGTAGAACATAAAGAAAGACAAGTCAATACTTCATCTCCATCAAAAACATCCTTAAAAGAAAAAATAATGGGTAATGCTCCCCTAAAACAACAACGCCCACCACAAAATTTCACAAACAACTCAGCTTTAAATGATTTACTAAATGAAACAGCACAGGGGGGTACAAATTTAGAATCAGGAAATGCAGAATCAATGTCTGTAGAATCTATGCCTGATCCAGTACAAAAAGTAGTAAACAGAGATTATAGAGAATTAATGAGAGCAATGGATAAGAAAAAAGGAAGATAATAAATGTTAAATATTACTAAAATACATCCTGACGATTTAAACAAAAACACTACCATAGGAATAGCTTTTCCTTTAATGGAGGGGGGTATATTTAAACCCACCCAAACTTTTAAAGAACAAGTAAAAAGTAATATAATTCACACACTAATGACCCAAAAAGGGGAATTAGTCAATAGGCCTGATTTTGGTATTGGATTAAAACATTTAATTTTTGAACAAAATGTAGATACAGAGCAATTGGAAATGGAAATAAAAAACCAATTCGATATGTATATACCTGAAATAGAATTAGGTGTAGTAACAGCTGAATTTTTGGAGGCAGATCATCTTATTTATATAAAAATAGGATATACAATAAAATTTAATGCAGAGAGAGATGCGGTACAAGTAAATGTAGGAATACCTCAATCGTTGGGGGGTAGAAATGTATCACTAATAGCACCTAAACCAAAAGTAATTAAACGTAGCGCAATAGTAAACGCTAGTAGATAAAACAATATAAAATGTATAATAAAGTATCAAATAAAACACAAGATAAGGACGTTAAATATCTAAATAAAGACTTTAATGGTTTTAAAAACCAATTACTTGATTTTGCATCTGTATATTACCCAGAAACTCATAAAGATTTTAGTGATGGTTCACCTGGGTTAATGTTTTTAGAAATGGCTGCTTATGTAGGAGATGTTTTGTCTTTTTACACAGATACCCAACTTCAAGAGAGTTTTTTAGCTCTAGCTCAAGATAGAGAAAATTTATACAACATGGCCTATGCTATGGGGTATGTCCCTAAAGTAACAACAGCGGCTAGTGCAATATTAGATGTATTTCAATTAGTACCCTCTGTAAATAATGGAGGTACTTATACACCAGACTTTACTTATGCTTTAAAATTAATAGAAGGCTCTACTTTTAAATCAACAGAAGGAACAACCTTCCACACTACAGAGACAGTAGACTTTAATATTTCAAGTTCATTGAATCCTACACAAGTAGATTTATACCAATATGATAGTTCAAATAATCCAGAATATTTTCTTTTAAAGAAAAAAGCAAACTCCATATCAGCAGAAACAAAAACAAAAACATTTACTGCTGGAACTGCCCAGCAGTTTCTAACATTTACTTTGTTTGACCAAAATATTATAAGTTTAGAATCTATGATTGATTCCGAAGGAAATAATTGGAACGAAGTTCCTTACCTAGCACAAGATACTATTTTTGAAGCAGAATCAAATAACGCAGCCAAAGATCCTGATTTACACGGGTACAATGCTCAAACACCTTATCTTTTAAAAATAAAAAAAGTACCAAGAAGATTTATAACTCGCTTTAAAGAAGATAATTCACTACAAATACAATTTGGGGCAGGAATAAGTGATAAAGCAGATGAAGAAATCATCCCAAACCCAGATAATATTGGTTTGGGGATTAAAGAGGGAAGAAGTAAATTAGATGTAGCTTATGATCCTTCAAACTTCTTATATACTAGAGCATATGGGCAAGTACCTTCAAACACAACACTAACAGTAACCTATCTAGTTGGGGGGGGGTTAGGGGCTAATGTAGCTTCAAATACAATAACCGAAAAAGGAACACTAAATATGGTGGCAAATCCTGGAGTAAATGTGGGGCTATCTGATTTTTGTCAAAATTCATTAATATCTAATAATGTAGAAGCAGCTGGGGGTGGGGGTTCAGGAGAAACCACAGAAGAATTAAGAATGAATACAATGGCTCATTTTTCTGCACAAAAGAGAACAGTAACTAAAAATGATTACTTAATTAGAACATTATCTATGCCTTCTAAGTTAGGTAGAGTAGCTAAAGCATATATTACCCAAGACGACCAAATAACACCTTTAACAACAGAACCAAACCGCATTCCAAACCCCTTAGCTTTAAATTTATACACTTTGGGGTATGATCAAAATAAAAAGTTAACAAACTTAAATATAGCTACAAAAACAAACCTATCTACTTATTTAGAACAATATAGAATGCTAACAGATGCTATAAATATTAAAAACGCATTTGTAATAAATTTCATCTTAGATTTTGAAATAACGGCTTTTAAAAACTATAATAACCAAGAAGTACTATTAGAGTGTATATCAGAAATTAAAGATTATTTCCAGATAGATAAATGGCAAATCAATCAACCTATTATTAAATCAGAAGTAATGAATTTAATTGGGGCAGTTAGAGGTGTCCAAACAGTAGAAAAAGTTAAATTTGAAAATATTTTTGGGTTATCTCAGGGATATGGACAATATAAGTACGACTTTATACAAGCAACTAAAAAAGAGGTAATTTACCCCTCCTTAGATCCAAGTATTTTTGAATTAAAATTCCCAGATAAGAATATTTCTGGTAAAGTAATAACATATTAAAATGGCATATTATTTCCTATTTCCCGAAAAAGACACAACATTATACAGTCATCCAGACCGTACTACAGCTAACACAGGACATGATGAAATTCTTGAATTAGCAAAAGAAAAGTCAGTAACAACGGGGTTATATTACCCTTCAAGAATCCTTATAAAGTTCAAAAACGAGGAAATTAAAGAAGTAATAGCAGACACTATAGGACATACCCTATTTAATGATCCTTTAATTACAAAATCCTCAGTAGCATTACAATTAATGTCCACTGAACATAGGAGTTTAACAACTGTTCTTAATATAAATTGTTATGCGGTATCTGAATCATGGCAGCAGGGGTCTGAAAGATATCTAGATATTAAACATGGGGTAACAAGTTCTAATGGAGTAAGTTGGACATATAAGGACGACACAAACTACAGAACAGAATGGGAAAAAACAAACTTTGCTCCTTTTACCACGGGGTCTATAGTCTCTTCCCAAATAACAAAGGGGGGAGGTAGTTGGTACACATCCAGTGGGTTTTTTGGAACTCAACAATTTCTAGATGGAGATAATTTAGATACTAAAATAGAAGTAAAAGAAATAGTACAAAAACATAGTGCTAGTTTATTTGCAAACCAATCATACCCACAGGGGGTATATAATAATGGTTTTATAATTAAAAAACCAGACGTAATAGAAACATCTACAGTAACTAGTTTTGGTGCGATGAAATATTTTTCATCAGATACTCATACAATTTACCCACCAAGGTTAGTTTTTAAGTGGGATGATTCAAATTATAATTCAACTTACGGGAATAAAATAAATAGTGGAGAATGTAATGTTTTACTTTATGGAAATAAGGGAGAATATAATCAAAACGAAATTGTAAAATTTAGGGTAAATGTAAGAGAAAAATACCCAGACAGAACATTTACAACAACCTCTAATTACTTAAAAGTAAAATACTTTACCGACAAATCATATTATAGTATACGAGACGCACATACAGAAGAAGAAGTTATCCCTTTTGATGATGATTTTACTAAAATGAGTAATGATAGTGGGGGAATGTATTTTAATTTATATATGAAATCATTCCAACCAGAACGGTATTATCGTGTATTATTTAAACATGTAAATGATGATGGCACAACAGTGTATGATGATAAATATATGTTTAAAGTTATTAGATAATGGCAAGAAAACCTACACAAAATAATAGAGGGGGTAGTGAGAGAAATATTACTAGTAAAAGTAGCAATAATTCAAACCCAAAATTTTTTCGTTCTCTCTCAAGAGAAAGTAATACACCTACATGGGAACAAAAATCTCCTCGAGGAGGTAAATGGGGTGATATATTTAGAGGAAAAGGAGGAAAGACTAGTCAAAAAAGATATCCTGGGGGGGAAATAATATCTCCATCTTTACCTGAATCTTACCAAGATGGTAGGGGGTTAGAAAAACAATGTGGTAATTGTTATTTTAACAATAAGGGGTATTGTAATAATTTTAATGCAAGTATTAAAGAAGAATATGCTTGTGCTAGTTGGGGAGAACCTTCTACAAACCAAAATTTAATTATATTAGAAAAACAAGCATATGGTTCTAAAAGAGTAACAGATGAGGTAGACACAGAATTTTCAGAACTTACTTCAAATAATAAAAAAGACATATCTACATTTTTTAATTTATATAATTCTTTATTTTTTGATATACCAAAAGACGGATCAGAGTCACATGAAGACCTGATGAAAAGATCTAGAGATTACTTAAATAATTATATAGATCCTAAAGATGCAACTATAGAAGCTTTACAAGATGAAATAGAACATTTAAATGGTACTTTATTAAACAATTCAATGAAGGGGGCGGCAGTATCAAATAATTTAAGCCAGTTTAGCAAAATACAAAATATAACAATTCCTAAAATATCCCTAAACGAACCAGATGGGTCTGAGGATCTAGATCCAGATGATAAAGATAATTGGCCAGTAATAGGGGAACTAGTAACTCCTACTCCTGTAGGTTCTGATAAAAATAATGATGGAATAGATGATTCAAAACAAACATTATCTGCTTATGGAAATATTATGTTATGGTCTCCTAATAGTGGGAATGTAAGTGCTAATTTATCAAACCCTAATCACTGGTATTATAAACCGGAGTATTATGGTAAACCTATATATGCTTTTACAAGAAAATTACCCTACGGGAGTAATGGTACAAGAAATTTAATAGTAGTAAATTTGGGGTCTAAAGGAGAAAGAAAATACAGATTTTTAAAGATGTTAGCTGGTGACGGACGAGAATTTAGAATAGAAAAGAAACACTGGACAGATAAAAACTCCTGGCCCTCAGGAATAAAAACAGGAGCAGCAGGGTACCTTTTAGAACCAATATAAAACATGGCTGAATTAGAAAAAACATATTTAAATCCTTTTGACTTAGGAGAAACTAAAGTACTAAACAGAAAGTTTGGTAGACCTGAGGATAATATAGAATTACACATTTATGATGGTAGTAATAACCTATTATATTCAGATGAAGATTACAATGGATGGACATTCCCTAAAAACATAACAGGTAACTTATCATCAGAATTAATTGTAGATCCTTTTAAAACTTTATCATCTTATGGCTTTAATAATGGTAATTATACTATTAACCTTAATATCCACAGAAGAAAAATAATAACAGGTTTAGATTCTCTTAAAGGACAGTTTTCAAAAGATTTTAAAATAACCGAAATATCCCCTAGTAGAACAGAATTAAGAGCCACCTCTGGACTAGGGAATGAGGGGTTAGAACAAGCAGTAGGTACCTTCATGAGAGACATTCAGAGCTCTGTATTTTTTAAAGAATTTGGTTTAAATTTTGGTGATAATAAAGTACCTGTAGGAATTAATATACTACTAAATAAAAGAAAAAAGAAATTTGAAGTATTATTTAAATTATTTGAACCCCTACCTTCTGATATTAAGAAAAATGATTCATTTAGGGTAATAGAAAACATATCAGACCCCATTTCTTTAGAATATGATATGGGTAAACCTAAAAGATCCCAAAAAATATATGGAGAATCTTTACAAGGACCTAACTTTAAAATAGATATTAGATTAAATAATAGTGTACCTTCTGAATATAAGAATCTAAATCAGCTATTAGATTATAGTGTTACATCGTCTTATGAACATTTACTTAGTAAATTAGAAAATAGAGAAGTACCAAACATAGTATATAATTATATAAGACCAGTATCTGGAACTTTAGAGGGGGTAGATGTACCTTACCATTTTGAAAATTTTATACATTTTAGTAATGCTACAGAAAGGTTAAAAAACTTTGAATATAAACTAAAATTAATAGAGTTATATGATAAAGAATTATCTGCCTTAAAAGCAATACCAGGAGCCACAGCTAATACAACATTTGTCTTAAACGATATAGAAAACAGACACCAAAAGAGAGTAAAGCTTATAAAAGGTTTTGATGGTTATGAAAAGTATTTATATTTTGAATCGGGAACATATGCATGGCCTAAACAAACTATCTCAACCCCTCATAAATTATATGCCACTACTTCATCACAGGCTATAACGTGGTTGGGGAGTGATAATGATTTTTCAAACCATTATGGGGGACAATTATTATCCGCTTCCTTATATGATAGACAAAACCAAAATGGTTTAGATAAGTTACTACCAGAACACGTAAAGGATAGCGACTCAACGGGTCAATCACAATTATTTGTTAATATGATGGGTCAACATTTTGACCAAATTTGGAGTTATATTAAAGCAACAACAGAAATAAATAATACCCACCATACACAAGGTATATCAAGGGATTTAGTTTATTATACATTAAAAAGTTTAGGCTTAGAAACATTTGACCAATTTGAAAATGCTAATTTAATAGAATATATCTTAGGAGAAGGAACAACAGGAAGTGCCTTTTATGATACTCCTGCTAACTCAACATTAGTAACAGCATCAAACGCTGGCTCTGTCCCTAAAGAAGATATAACAAAAAATATTTGGAAGAGATTATACCATAATGCCCCTTATTTATTAAAAACAAAAGGAACAGAAAGGGGATTAAGAGCTCTAATGAGTTGTTATGGGGTACCTTCAACTCTTTTAAACGTAAAAGAATATGGAGGACCTACTAAAAACTTAGATTTACACGG
>TARA_R110000737_G_scaffold86951_1_pt1 | contig 11458 bp, 12 predicted proteins | sample TARA_R110000737 | Tara Oceans TARA_R110000737 (sample SAMEA4398027) | marine metagenome | biome: Polar Biome; feature: [SRF] surface water layer (ENVO:00010504); material: water (ENVO:00002006), including particulate matter (ENVO:01000060) such as... | depth 5 m
TACTATGGGTGCTATAGGTGGGACGATTTTCGGTCCCGCCGGAACAATTGCTGGTGGAGTAATAGGAGCTGGAGTCGGAAGTCTAATAGCACTAGGAGGTTTTGCTGCTGGAAAAATATTCTAAGTGTTAGTCAATATAAATATAAGAAGGATTGCTTTGATTTGTAAATTCTGGATTATTTCTAATAGTATATGTAAACTTATTATAATCTTCATCTTCATCATAGCCTTCATTAACACCCCAACTTCCCTCACCATAATCTATAATCATTATATCTAAATCATCCATATATTTTGGAATTTTTTTTGAACCACCACATTTAATTTTATTTTTAATTCTAATATAAAATTCTGTTTTATTAGATTCTTCAATTAGATTTACAATAAAAGATATATCATCCTTTTTAATAAATTTTCTAATATCATGTTCAATATCTAATTTAATTTTATTTTTTTCTTCTTTAATTTCATTTTCAATTTCTTCAATTTTTTGTGTATCTTCTTTAACTTCATTAATAGTTTCTGTTAATAATTTATTATAATCTTTTTGAATTTTTAAAATATCGTTTAGTTGATTTTGTAAATTATCAAATTTATCATCTTCTGTAATTTCTTCAACTTCTTCAACTTCTTCAACTTCTTCAACTTCTTCAACTTCTTCAATACTAATATCATCTTCAATTTCTTCTACTGGTTCTTCAACTGGTTCTTGTAATCCTAAATATTGATAAATATTCATGACTTCACCATCTTCACCAGTAAATTCAGCATTGAATGCAGTAAAATTACTTTCATCTCTAATATGAATTATATTATCATCATTATTATAAATATTCTGTAAAATATCACCATTTTTTTTATCAAAAATTCCTAATCCGTGTTTTAGATTATATAAAACATTTAATGTAGTAACATACATAGTTTGTTCGTAATTTTCTAATGTTTCCTTTTTCCTACAATCCTTATTAGTAAATTGACTAATATATTTAGTCTTATGATTAGTATTATCAAAGTTTAGCATATTTGCGGTTTTGTTAGTTTGAGGCATTTTGACTCACTTATATTATTTAAGTCATTTTGTCTCTAAGTGCTTTATATCTATATATATAAAATAATATCCAATTTAATTTCTAAATATATTAAACTTTATCAAAAAATTATTATGTAATAATATATATATGAATAACATTAATTTAGTGCAACCATTAAGGACGCAAATAATACATATAAGAAGCAAAGACGCTGACCAGCTGACACCAAACTTTAATACTAATTTCGTAGTTAATATGAAAACTGCATTATCTACAACTACTAATGAAGAAGTTCATATTAGTTTAATGAGTGTAGAAATTCCTTATAGTTTTTATAATATAAGTAATGATTTAGAAAATAATAGTTTAAAATATACATTTAATGGAACATTATATAATTTATCATTTGGTAATAAAGATTATGATGTATTTCAATTAATAGATTTTATGAATAATAGTAACAATCATATTTCTACTGTTTTTACTACTAGTTACGATACACAAGAAAATAAAATATCTATGTTAAATAAGAGTGGACAAACTATAGTTATTAATTGGACACAATCTAATATTAATAAAGAATTAGGTTTTTTAGTAGATGAAGCAGATGAATCAGTTCCTAATAATTTTAGTAGTGTTTCACGATTTGTAATAAATCTTGCTACAATTCATAGTATTTTAATTAAATGTCCTAATGTAGGGTCTTCAAATGTTATTTCAACGAGGAGCGGAAATAGCACGATTTTACAAAAAGTTAGCGTGGATGTTAATAGTTTCGGTATAATATATTTAAACAATCAAGATTACAGACAAGTCACTATATCACAATCGAGTGTAATAGACCAGTTATTATTTACACTAACAGACCAGAATAATAGAATGCTACAATTAAATAATTGTAATTTTGAATTTAGTATATTGTTTGAGGTGTTCCCTAAGTATAATCCTGAACTAAATAATAATAGAAGAATGATTGCTGGAGTTGTATCAGAAAAAAATCCTAATAGAATGAATAACTTTATTGAAAGGGTTGAACCAGATGAAGAAGATATTAATGATAATGACTCGCATCCTATTGAAGGGAAGAGTCAAATAGAACATGATGTAGATAGAACTATATTAGATAATCTTATTCAAGTTGTAGACAATAATACAGAATAAAACTGATTCTATGATTAGGAAAAAAAAAAATATTAAATTATAAATTATGAGAATAGTGATTTATTTTTAAGTAATTGTTCCTTCTGTTTTTCTTCAAGTGATTTCCTTTCTTGTATTTTTTTTTCTTTCACTTTTTGTATAGGGGTTGACACAACATCTATTATAGTGTCTTCTATTGTTTCTTTTAGCTTTCTAGTTTTGTCTTCTTTTAGTTTCTGATATTTTAATTTAGTTCTTTCTCCTAGTGCTTTCGCAGCAGCTATTTGTTTATCAGTCCTTAATTTTTTATCTCCTCTATTAGCAGAACGCTTATCAACTTGTCCATTTTTTTTTAATCTATAATTTGTATTATCATCCTCCATCATTTGATTACTTTTTTGAATATTTTCATGTATATGTGCATTTTTAGGAGTTATTTTTTTAACAGATACTTTTTCATATTCTCCTTGAGGACCGATAGGAGCAAGATAATAGTATTTTTCAACAATAGTTCGTTCAACTACTTTCCCTTTTTCTCCTTCTGGTTTCTTAGGTCTTCCTCGAGTTTTCTTAACTGGTGCTGGTGCTTCTACTACTGGTTCTATAATCTCATTTACTGTATTATCTAGTTCTGTTTCTAGTGGTTCAGTCTTTTTGACTTTTTTAATTTTTGGTTTAGTTTCAGTTTCAGTTTTAGGTTGAGGCATTTTATCTTCTACTACTTTTTTATTTGCTGCTTTTTTTTCTCTACCAAGTCTTAAATTTTCTAATTGTTTTTCAGACATTTTGCGTTTTGGTTTTGGCTTCTGTATTCTTTCAACACTGGATTTTTTAGATTCAATATTATCCTGCATTTCTTCAGTTGAGATTGATTCATCTGATTCATCTCCGGACATTGACATGTATATATTATAACTAAATATTTTATTTTTAAATTAAATAATTTAATTACAATTTAAATAAATATTCAAATAACATTATTTATTTTTTGATTAATATTTATGTAAAGTAAATTAATAAATTAAAATTTTAAGATAAAGTAATTTTTAAAATATTATAACACAAAAAAAATAATAAATAAAATATATTATAATATAATAATAATGGAAAAGAATCTATTAGAAATATTTTGTGGAACTAAATCTGTTTCTAAAGTATTTGAAAAAAATGGTTGGCATTGTTATACAGTTGATTTAGAACCAAGATATAATCCTACTGAATGTATTAATATATTAGATTTTGATTATAAAAAATTTGATAAAGATTATTTTCAACATTTACATTTTAGTCCAGATTGTCGTTATATGAGTCAAAATCAACAGACTTGGTATAATAGATATAAGGGTAGAGGAGATAATAAATATTTATTCACACCAGAAATACATAATGAAAAATTAAAAGATAGTGATGAATTATTATATAAAGTAAAAGAAATTATAGAATATTTTAATAATTCTACTTTTACAATTGAAAATCCTTATCATAATAAATTCAATAGTATTATAAATAGAAATATATTAAATTATCCTTATACAATTGTAGATTATTGTATGTATAATCATCCTATTAAAAAACCTACTGTATTTATTAATAATTTTGATTTAAAATTAAAACGATGTGATAAATCACATAAACATATTGAATGGCAAAAATTTGATAGAGGAATTGATGGTAGATATAAATTCCCAGAAGATTTAGTTATAGAAATATATAATCAAGTTGAAAAAAAAATAAATTATAAATTATAAATGTTTAGTTGGTTGTATTATAATGCTAAAGAATTGGAAACTGCTGAAAAAACTATGATATTTTTATTAGATAAAAAATGTAGAATTGCAGAATCAATTGACATGTCTAATGAATTGAAAAAAGAAAAAGTAGAAAAAATAAATTTTATATTAGATTGTATAAATTATAAATATGGAATTTAATCTTCTCCTATTTCAAAATAATCATAAGTATCTTTATCATAATATAATTTAATACTAATATCGCCTGTTTTATAATAGGGTTCATTCATAGCTTCTTTAATATTTTTTTTTATAGTTTTTAAATCATTAAGATTATAAGGAGTAACAAATTTTTTATCTGGTTCTTCATCTTGAATACTAACATAAAATATAGGATATTCCATTGATGTAGCTTTTGCAGTCATTATTTTCATAATAGTTTTATAAGAATCACACATATACATCGGCCCAATCTTCACCATTTTATATATATTACGAAATATTTTTCTAAATGATTTATGTTATATAATAATTATATATAATCCTATTTATAATCCTAAATTTTTATAATCCTATCTTAATCCTATTTTTAATCCTTAACACTTCTCCTTATTATTATTATATTAGTATTAGTAAATATATAAAAAAAGGATTATAGGATTATAATATTGTATATTTTGTAAAAAAAAAAAATATTTTTATTTTAAAAAAAAAAAAATATATATAAGAATTTGAAAAAGTTAATCCTTTTAATCCAAAAATGAATTAGTTAGTAAGACTGCTTATATCTTATTAGTAAATGTCGTAAGATTATAGTAATCCTAATATTTAGGATTAAGATCATAATCCTAAATTCTAATCACTATCACTATAAATTTCAGAATTATCTGGTTCATCAATAATATTTAATATTTTTTTTGCTTCTACACAATCAATACTATAATAATTCTTACCAGACTTTTTAATTCTTTCAATATAAGTTCCACTTTTTATAAATTCATTAATTTCTAATCCAAATTTCCTAATAGACCAATCAATACCTACTTTATATTTATTTTTATGTAAAAATATATCAAATAATCTAAATAATTCATTAGATACTTCATATATAAGTTCTGCATTTGTATTTACTACTAAATCTTTAATAAAATCTCCTAATGGACTTTCAAAAGTTTCTTTTAATTCTTCTAAATATTCTGTATCAGGAATTTTACAAGATATAAAATCATTAATATCTATATTTGATAAATATTTATAAAAAGTTGCTTGCAAATCTTTACTACATATAACTTTATTTAATTTTGTAAAATAATCACTATCTCCTTTTTTTTCATCCGAAGACCTAATAATACAATATCTCCTATCGTTTGCTGATATTTTTAAAGGCATAACAACATGATTTGTATTACCAATAAATCTATGCACTGATTTAATAATTTTGGCATCTTTTCCTTTTTGATTTACTTCAAGGTCGGTTTCAGTAATTAAATTTTTTAATATATCTGCACCATCTTTACTAGAAAAATAATCAACCTCTTCTAAATTAATAACATAACTATTAAGTAAAGCACTATTAAAATTTCCTAATAAATTCTTTTTAACATCTCCAATAGAATAAAATCTTGTTCCAATCATAGATTTTAATAAATTATAAAACATACTTTTACCAGTTCCTTCTTTAGAACAAAATAAAATCATTTTTCCAATTTTTTCTTCTGGTTTATAAAATAGATGAGCTATATATTTAATAACAAAATCACATACTTCTTGATTATTTCCACATAATACTTTAATATGATTTAATAAAAATTCTAAATCATCATCAACATATTTATAATCTGTGATTAATTCAACATCAAATTTTTTCCATAAATTATAACAATTACTAGGACAATCTGCAACATTTGGATAATAATCCATTTTATCATAAGTAATCATATTAGGATTTGCCTTAATCCATTTATCAATAAAACATTTATATTCTATTATATTTTTTGATTCATTCCATACTTCATAATGTAAATGTTTATATGATTCCATTATAGCTTTTGTTGTTAATAATTCTATTTCAACCTCGCTATTTTTTCTAATAAAAGTTCCATTATTAACAATTTTGAAATGGTCTTTATTGAAAAAATATTCAACATCACTATATTTTCTTGATTTACAATCATGTAGTAAATCATTAATATCATTAAAATTATCTTCAATATTGATTTCTTTATTAATATTTTTTTTAGTCCACACAATATTATATTCTTTTGTAATTGAATTTAATTTTTCTAAATCTAAATCACGATCATTAGTATAAAATCCATCAAAACGAGGAACTATGCATTTATATAATTTTGTGGCTTTCATCAATATATTATTTTCATAATACCATATTATACTGCAAATCATAGATGATAAAAAATTATAGGATTGTTTCTTTTTTTCTATATAAGACTTTTTAATTTTATCTTGTTCTTGACTAAATAATATTGGTTTATTATTATTAATTTCTTTTAATAAATCATCTAACCATTCAATATTATGATGTTTAATATTATCTTTATTAAATTCTTTTAATATAAAACTTTTAGTTATATTACTTTTTTTTAATAAATCATTTCTATTATTACAATAATTTTCTAAATTTGAATGATTTAAATTATGTTTCTTAAATAAATATAATAATATTTGAGGGTTACAATTTGACATATCAACTTCATATGAATTATCTGGTAAAACATAATGTAATATATTATTACTGAAAAATTGTAATGATTTTTTATTGGTAGAATAAAGTCTGTTACAATCATTAACTTCATACAAAATTGTATTTTCTGATTTATTTGATAATAATATTTCTTTTAATGATTCTTTAATTAATTTAATATAAACTTTATTATTTTCTTCAGTGTATTCTGTATGATTAGTATATTCTAATAGTTCTTTATCTGTTAAAAATAATAAATTTTTAATTTTTTGTAAATCATATTTATCATTGAAGTTCATATTATTATCAATATTATTTTTTTTCTGGAATTTATTTTCCATATATTATATGTTTAGAAAAAAAATCTCTAAATAATTTTAATTATATATTTAATTAATTTAATAAATATTCTAAAAGTTTTTCTGGAATAGAATATCTCTCTAATAATGTTGTTTTATCTTGTAAAATTTTATTTTTTTCTATTTCTTTTTTACCAGTAATTCCTAATCTAAAAGTATGTTTATTTATACATTTACATAATACATTATCTAATTTTTTATTAGTTAATATTTTAGTAGGTTTTTTATAAATATAACCAAAAGCACAATAATCAACAATTATAAAATCTTCTATATATTTTTTATTATCTACAAATTTCCATATTTGACTATTTTTAGGATTTTCAATAAAGTAATATTTAGGTCTTAAGTAATCTATTATTTCAATAGTTCTATTAATAAATATTGCATTTTTTTGTTGTTCTATTATTAATTCTTCTTTATCTTTCCATTTTCTACCAATCCATGTATTTTGTAAACTACTAAATATTTTACATTCAGGAGAAGCCCATATAATATCAAAATATCCTATATCAAATTGTTTATAATCAAAAGTCATTATATCCGAACAAATTGTAGGTTTATATTTTTCTACAAAATCTAATGAAATAACTTCTACATCATTATTATCTTTATAGTAATTAGTAATAGAACCAGAACCCTTAAATAATTCTAATACTTTCATATAATATACTTTATAAAATAAAAAAATTAATTATAATAAATTTAATTATAATATTTAATTAATATTTAATTAATTTTTTTTTAAAATTATTTTCTAATTATATATTATATGATTAAAAAAGTATTAGATGAATTTCCAAAATATGAAATTTATGAAAATGGTGAAGTTTATAGTATTAAAGCTAAAAAATATATGAAGCAGCGAATACATAAATCTGGACATTTACGAGTTGATTTAATGGATATAAATAAAAAAATAATTACTAGAACTATACATTCATTAGTTTATCAAGCATTCTATAATGAATTAGTTATTAAACCATTTGTAGTAGACCATATTGATAATAATAAAAATAATAATCATTATTTAAATTTACAAAAAATTACTAATATACAAAATATTATTAAAGCATATTTAACAAAAGTTTCAAAAATTACTAATCTCCCTTATTGTATTAAGGAAAAAAAAAGAAAACATATTTATTATTTCAAATTTAAAAAAGAAATATTGTTTCAAGATCCAAATGTATTAAATGTAATACAATTTAAGACAAACTATTTAAAGTCAAAGTGCCTCTGTGGTGTTGTTTGTTAAAATGTGATTATAGTTTGTTTATCTAAAAATTCAGTAGTTTTATTTTTTTTACGATTATCTTTTTTTTCAGTTAGTTCTTCTGAATCATCTTTTTTTAATTTTTTCAAAAAGTCAATATAATCTAAACCTAAGTCAATATTACTTTTATTAGTATAATAAACTTCTGCATCAGTTTTGATTATCATTTTATCTTTTGGTTCTTTATATCTTAAAATAAAATTATGAAATCTATGAACTTTTTTAATTACATTTAAATTCAAAACAAATTGATGATATAGTTCTAAATCATCATAATCTAATACATAACCATAAGTATTTTTATAATATCTTATCTTCTGTTTAATATTGTCACGATTTTTTCTATCTCTAATCATTTCTTCATGTGATTCATATTTAGATTTCGTAAACTTATTATATAATTTTGAAGGCATATTGACTTCTATATATCTTATTAAGAAAAAAAATCTCTAAATAATTTAATTATATTATATTATAATAAAAAAATTAAATTTAAAATTTATGATAAAGTTTATTCTAAAAAGTTTATTCTTCCTTCTCATATAGAGTATGAACTAATTGTGGTTCAAAACCATCAGCAAAATAATAATAAATATATATTGTTTCAACTTCATCTTTAGTATATCCATTGTCCTCTAGATAATCATCTAAATTATGTGTAATATTTTCAACTTGCTCCTTAATTTCATCTATATCATCACACAAAGTATCTACCGAATAGACAAGGTCTTCGTTTATTTCAATAGTGAAATATGGTGTGAATTGATGATGATAAATATTAAATATTTTAGTGCAAATATTATTTACTTCCTCTTGATTATCATTATTGATTCTTGCCATATTTGTGTTTATATTTTGAAAAACAAAAATCAATTTTAAAAATTTATTATTTTTTTATTATAAATCTATTTATTTTTTTATTAGTAGGATAATAAAAATTATATAAAATTTAAAATATTTTTTTAAAATTGATTTTTGTTTCAGTCAATTTATCTCAAACAAATAATAAGTAAATATGTCTAATTATGAAGAACCAAATATTTTAAATAACAATAAACTACTAGAACAAATTAAAAAATTACAATCTCAAATTAAACCAGTTGAAAATCCTATTGTTGCAAAATTTTTACCATTTTTACCATATGATGTAAATAAAATTATACTAGACAAATTAGATATACAAAAAAAAATTTATCTACATGACAAAAAATTTAAAGTATATGTTAATATGATTGTTAATAGTCCAACATTATTATTATATACTATGAAAGGAAATGGTTATACAGATTTAAGTAGTATCATAAAATCAGGGCGGCATGTAGGAGTATTTGATTATCAAAATATAGGTGGATATAGATATTTAAGGAGTTTCATTTATAAAGATTTGAGAATAGCATATAACAATACAAATAATACAGATTTGATAAAGTCTATTGAAAAACTACATTATAAATTTGACAATATTTATGAAATTATAGATAAAATATATGATGATTTACGACCACTCGCCGATATAACAACACAGCGACATATTCATAATATTACTATTAATGGTTGTATGTGTGAACAAGAATATAAAATATTTAAATCTAATAGTTCTATTAACCCTAAACAATTTAATTTATTTCTAGAAGCTGTTTCAGATGTAGTAGAAATGCATATAAAAAATATTTTACGAGAATTAAATAAAAATTAATCAAAATATGTAGGGTCAACACCATCATCTAATAATAATTCTTTAACTTTTTTTTTTCGCACTTTAGCATCTTTTATTTTTTCTCTTAAATCTACTGCTTTTTCTCTACTAAATAATCTTTCTATAGCATCTCTTTGCGAACCTGCATAATTTTTACTTGCATTCATTACATATTCTACTAATGTTTTTTGGTCTCGTGATAATGGTTTAGGCTGTCTTGGTCTTGGTCTTGAACGGGGTTGTGGTAAAATAGGACCCGGCTTCATTCCTGCGTCATCTATTGGATTTACTGGTGATACTGGTTGTGGTTCTACTGGTTCTATTGGTTTTGGTTCTACTGGTTCTGGTTCTACTGGTTCTTGTTTTGATTCTATTTCTGTTACTTTTTGTAGTATTTTTGTAACTAAATCATTAATAGTTGCTTTTAGATTATTAAAAGGTGTTAATGAAGCAGTCTTTTCTTCACCAGATAATTTATTATATTCCTTCTCAATATTTGATTTTAATTCATTATTTAATTTTTGTTGGATATTTTCTAATTCATCTATATCAGTTGATTTTTTAATTTGTGCTTTTAATTCAGTCGTTTTATCTTTTGTAGAATTTAATAATTCTTCAAATTCTTCATTTGCTTTTTCTTCTGCTTCTAATGAAGAAGGGTTTTTGCCACCACTAATTTCAATTATATTTACTTTTTGTTTTTGTAATTCCTGTTTTAATATATCTTCTAAATCTTCTAATAAAGTATTATCTAATAGTTTTTCAATTTCTGATAAAGTAGGATTACTATCTATATATTGAATTTGATTAGGATTTAATCCACTATTAAATGTATTAAAAGCTTTTAAAATATTAATTCTCTGATTTTCTAATCCTACATATTTATTTTCTGGAATATTAAAATAGCCTTCTTTTATTTTAATAGTATTGAATTGTAGATTCTCTATAAATTGTCTATATCTTCTAAATAAGTCATAGAATCCTATTGGTGCAGTCATATTAAATGTAGTAGATCCATATTTAACACCAGTATTTGTTTCTAAATTTAAATCATTAGATACTGGTTGAGGTATTTTATCTCCTCCTGTGCCTGCAACGGCATCTGCTTCTGCCTGTGCCCTTTGTTCTGGTGTTAATTTATCTAATATCTCATTTCTAATTCTTTCCAAATCTTTTTCAGTATCTTCACCACCCATAGCTGGTGCTACACTCGGTATAATAGGTGTTTCTCCTCCACTAGGTAAAACTGGTGGCAGTCTTTGTGGTGCTTGTGGAGGAACTTGAATTATCGTAGGCGGTAAAAATGGTTCTGGTGTTATAGGAAATATTCCTGCCCGTTGTGGTAAATCAAAACCAAAGAGATTTTTAGACTGTGTTAAAGAACTCCCCTTTTGTATTAATGCTTGAATTTGAATTATGCGATTACTTAAATCTGATGTCAATTCTTCAATCTCTTTTACACTATCTACTTCATTTACATTTGAGGGTAATTGTCCTAGTTCTGCTGGTATAGATATATTCTTTT
>TARA_R110000737_G_scaffold4974_1_pt1 | contig 11457 bp, 16 predicted proteins | sample TARA_R110000737 | Tara Oceans TARA_R110000737 (sample SAMEA4398027) | marine metagenome | biome: Polar Biome; feature: [SRF] surface water layer (ENVO:00010504); material: water (ENVO:00002006), including particulate matter (ENVO:01000060) such as... | depth 5 m
AACAACTCTCATTCAATACACCTATTATACTATAAGACCTGCGACTTGTAAAGCACTTTATTACTATATGTTACAACTTCATACAAATACCAGTCATACCAGTTGCGATATACCTCTTTCATATGCCTTTTGTCGATGCGGTTGACCATATTCCACGCATCGTCGAGGTCATCGATGCCGCCATTGATCACAGCGGCCTGATACTCTGACCGACCAAAACTGACCACTGGCGTGTCAAATAGCATAGCTTCTTGGCCGACTCCGGAGTTGATCACATAGGTTGCCTTGGCTTTAGGTATCAAATCCTTGATAGCGATGTCAGTAACATACATAACATTGTTATATTTTGAAATGATTTTCATTAGTGGAGCCATGGCCGCCAAGTTTACTGGGTGACCCTTAAACACAGCTGTAGGACGATCTGAGTCCGCATGGCACCACTTGCATATCTCTTCAACGAATTCAGGAACCGTTATATCCGAGTGGTACAGAATAGTCTCGTCATGCGGTAATTGTAATGGGATGAATATGAAGTCACCGTCAAACTCAAACTTAGTGCCTGTGGGTTGCTTGAACTTTGACTTGCCGCTGAACGCATATTGGCGCATGAGGTTGAACGCTTCGTCAGAACGCGTGTCATATGGGTCAAACTTATCTACGAATGACGCACCCCCACCCCAACCTTTAGGGTCTATAGTGAATAGCCAAGGGAATACAGTCTGCATGTAGAACTGCGTGTTATCACCCCCACCCCAATTATGCTTCTCGACATGCGGCACGAGGAACATTGTCTCTGGGCCGAAAAACCCCTCAACAGTCGAGTTAAACGTCCAGCGAGGCATTTCAATAATAAGATCAGCTTCTGAGTCGGAAGTGAACCTTTCCCAGTGCTGCCTGATATCGGGTAGCTCTCCATCGTTACGGCGCTCCAACCCAAACTTCTTAAATGGTATATCAAGTCTAGGTTTGAGGAGAACGCTGCCCACACCTTCGATGCGGTGTGTATACTCTTTCTTCTTGGATACATACGTGGGATTGTCGTGCTTACGAGCGCCCTTACCTGTCCATATCATTGTGCCGTCAACGAACTCCCAGTCCATAAAACTGCCGTCAAACTTAGTGATATGCCAATAGTCAACAGCAGCAAATACTCTAGATAGGGCGACTTGATCCGCAAACCATTTGAGGTCGTTATTGGCAATATAGTCAGCGACTGCGGCGGCCACCTCAGTAGAGCGGTGATCCATATACACTGCCCCAGCTGCAACACGTGTACCTTCCGCTTCCCAGCCTGTAGTTCCGGCTAATGGCTCACGGGGGAAATACCCGCACGGCGTTTTGGGGAACTCGAAACTCTCCATAACCATACAGTCGATATCGAGTACCAGTACGCTCCCAGAGGAGTTGAGTATAGTAGGCAACACCAAAAACCTTGAGCATGCATAATAGGTTCTCTCTGCGTCCCAGCACCAGCCATCAAAGTCTTTATCCTCAAAGGTATACGTCACACCGCCAGCCTTTGCCCTCAAGATACCAGCAAGGGCGAGTGCTTCGTCGGTAGGATTGATGATGTGTATATGATTTGTGAACCCAGAATCTGAACACGAATATACAAACGCTGGCCCATGCTCTAGGAAATACTTACTATCACAAGCAGCCATTATTACTGGAGTTGTTGGAACTTCACCGTACATATTCATTTACCTATTATGTTGTATTTGACGTCGCCCTTCTGCATATAGTCTTCGTGCGAGTAGCCAAGTAACTCTGCGCACTCAACAGCATTCCAAAACAGATCAACAAGTTCTTTCTTAGGGTGGTCTTCAATTTCACCAGTAAACCAATTGGGCTTCCATGGTTGCGTTGGCATGTGAGTATAGTGTAGCTGCTTGAATGGCACAATATCACCGTCATGACTGTTCCAAGCAGGGTCTAAATCCCCAACAAAGTTATTCTGTATGAATAGATTGATGAACTGGTGATGGGCAGATGGTGTATCTTTCCATACATCTGACGGTGCCATATCCTTAAACTTAACGCAGTCGAACAGTATTACGCAGAACTCTTTACCGCCAAAGCGTTTGCCGTCACGGGCAAGCATCCACTTATCATCAGGTATTTCCATATCAAACAACTCACCAATGTCATGGAAGTTTAACATATCAACGTCAGTGTATATTGCTCGTCCTTCAAAGTTACAGTATTCGGGGATAGCCCAGCGGAAGCCAGAGAATGGGGTTGACCAGTTGCGGTCGGCATAACCGTGCCAGAATGACTCGGTGTCGTTGGTTTGTCGCATCCAGACTATTTCTAGGTCGCGATCAGTGTTTTTACGGAGAGTGTATTCATATGCCATTTCTATGAGAGCGTCTTCACCGTTAGCAGACGTGCCTATGAATAGTCTTACAGTATCTCTAGTATCTTTCATATCAATTATTCCCAGTTATATAGTCAATTATACACTACTGAGGATGAAAAGTAAAGTTATATTTCTCTTTCAACCTTTGTTTCATCACACCATCAATCTGATTGATCGTACCATAGTCATAACCAAACACTCTTATCTCATTGTGGAACAGCTCTGCGACTAAATCAACGTCAGCTGGCTTATAATACTCTGTGTAATGCTTACGAGCAGTTGCCTTCAGTTTAGTATTATGCCACAATTCATCAGGAATGTCAATACCTATTACCGTCCGCATCCAGCTATAAAGGGTGGCCATATCCTCATACTGGAAGACATCAACAACTGGCGCATTATCGTCAGCGTAGAGCGTCCAATCTGTAGGGAGAAGGTGTGTATTTGACCTTAGATATAAGCCAAAGTCTTGTTCGGCAATTCCAGGAAGATTGGGTTTGATGACAGAATGCCAATTGAACGCACTGACACATTTGTCCCATGGATTGCGCTCGATAGCTATCTTAGGATAAGCATTCCATTGTTCGGGATATCTTTGCTTGATTTCATGACATGACATATGCCCCATGCCAGTTTTGTCATTGAGTCGAGGTGTTCCGTCAGTAGGTGAACCTGTACACACATCATCAGGCCCAAGGTGGGGGGATACTAGGCTCTCAAAGGTGGAACCTGCTATCTTGCGGTTCTTAAGAAATATGAATTTGTGTTTGTTTGATACTATCATTATAATCTTCCTTCAATAACTTTAGGTGCTTGGCGTTGATTTTACACCCAATGAAAGCATTGTAGTAATCGTCACGCAAAAGAACGTCATACTTGAATTGCAAAGACGCCTCATAATATGAGCATTCGCCTTTAGTTCTGCAGAGCATCAGTATCTCTCGTTTGAACACAATGCCATCAACAACTCGCCGCTTGACTTCCTCACTTGAGCCATAATAAGTCTTCCAGTCCGACAACACTTTAGTCTTAACCTTGCGCTTTCGCTTCTTGGTGACAGGTAAGGTTTTCGGACGCCAAAAGAACTTCTTCCCGATATACGCCATACCAGTATCAACTTCAGTCACTTTGTAGCAAAAGCCGACCCAATCTGTCAGGTCGGCTTCCTCAGGTACAAACGGCTCGCCTTGATACATCCAAGGGTTCGCATAATCAATTGTCATCAAAATCCAGATCGTCGAGTTCTTCTATGATACTGTCCATCTCATCATGCTCATCGTCGCCAAAGTTGAAGTCAACACCTGTTCCGCAAAACGGGCAGTAAGCTGGATTGTCTTCCACGTGATGGTCTCGAAGGAGATTTATTATGGTGTAATCATTCCCGCAGTCGTCGCATGTCAGTTCGTATGTTATCTCTTGCATTTAGATTTCCTATTTTGAGTAAGCATCATCCCAACCGCCCGTCAAACCGGCAACTTCATATTCAGTAACACGGTTCTCAAAGAAGTTAGTATGATCAGCGCCATTCAGTACCCATTCCAACCAAGGCAAAGGATTCTCTTTCACCTTGAAGTTTGTTCTGAGACCTAACTGTAACAATCTTCTATCAGTTATATAGCGGATGTACTGTTTGACTTCTGCAGCCTGAAGACCCTCGACGTCACCCATCTTATATGCGAGGTCAATAAACTTATCTTCCAACTTCACAGCATGACGCGCCAACTCATAGATATCCTTCTTAAAGTCTTCATCAACAATGCGGGGGTGCTCAGCGCAGAACGCTTTGAATAGTTTTGAGTTTCCCTCAACGTGAATAGACTCGTCGCGGATACTCCACTCAACCACCTTACCCATTCCCTTCATCTTACCGAAACGCTGGAAGTTTAATAGCATAACGAATGATGCGAATAGTGCTACACCTTCGTTCATTACTGACTTCGCCAGCGACAGGCCGAGTCCTCGCATAGTGCTGGTATCAGACTTCATCATGTAGTCGATTTTATCTGCCATTTCACTATACTCAAGGAACGCATGATATTCGCTATCAGGCAAGCCAAGTGTTTCATTCAATAGGGCATAGGCTCTCTGGTGAATACCTTCCCTAGCAGCGAATGATCCTAGCATATTACGCACTTCATTGTTCTTAAACTTAGGAACAAACTGATCATAGTAGTTCTGACCGACCGCAACGTCACTCTGAGTGAATAGACGAAGAACATTGGTGATATAGTCCTTCTCAACTGTAGTAATCTTGCCGCCTTTCCAGTCAGTCATGTCTTCAGACAAATCAATTTCGTCTTCAATCCAGTGGGCTTTCTCGTGGCGAGTAGTGATGTCTACAGCCCACGGATAATGGAAAGGTTTGTATGTCTCTGAAAATTCTAGCAAACCTCCAATCTTTTTCACTAGGGTATCAGCAATTTTCATTAAGTCGTCATAGGTTCCTATGTGCTTATCGTCAATGTAAATCTGAGGTACAGAACGAGCTCCTGGAACTTTCTGGTAGAACGCCAACCTTTGCTCTTCATCATCTAGCATGATCTCAGTGTATGTGTGTCCGTGTGACTTAAACCAAAACTTCGCCTTCTCACAGAACGGACAATTACTCTTGCTGTATATTAATACTTCCAACTTCTTCCCCTTAGTAAATGTATATTTCGTATGCAATAAATCCAAACAGAAGGGCGTGGGCTGTGCCCAGAGCCGCCATTCTTATCCAAATTTTCTTAATCTTCACACCATCAACCTTGACATGCTACACATTCATCTTGTGTGTCATCGCCAACAGCACCTTGTATAGCAACATCACTAAACTCGGCCAACCTGTCACGCGCAACTTTAGTCGTAACATTCTCAGCTTTGTTAGATGTCTCTGTTCTCAGATAGTATAGCCCCTTTGTACCATAAAGCCAAGCATTAAAGTGTACTTTATGTAAGTATGCTTTAGTGGCTCCGGACGGGAAGAATATGTTTAGGGATTGTCCCTGACATAAGTACTTTTGCCTATCACCAGCTTGCTTGACAATAATATCTTGATCGAGTTCAATGGCAGTTTTGAATACATCTTTAGTGTGTTGAGATAGGAACTCTAGGTGCTGTACTGACCCACCCCCAGTAATAATTGAAGACCAAACTTCAGGAGTGTTCTTACCAAGTAATTCAAGTTCTTCTTCGAGGTACTTGTTCTTGGTCAAGTGGCTTCCTGCTCTTGTGCGCGAAGTAAACGCATTCGCTTTCCATGGCTCAATAGAAGGTGAAGTCCCGCCGATCAAAGAGCTGTTAGCATTCGGCGCGATAGCCAATAAGTGGGCATTGCGTCTCCGTGAGAGTACCAAATCGGGCGCTGGACCGCGTTCGACAGCAAGACGTAGGGTTTCCAACTCCGCATCTTCTCTAATTTTTCTGAATATATCAATATTCATTTTTGCCGCTTCATCGCTCTCAAATGCTACTCTATGTTTTTGCAAATACGCATGATAGCCCATTGCTCCGAGCCCAAGACTACGCTCACGCATAGCGGAATACTTGGCACGGGATATTTCCTCTCCTGCGTTGTCGATAAAGAACTGCAAGACGTTGTCGAGAAAGCGGATAAGGTCAGGCACAAGGTCACTATTCTTCCACTCATCGTATTTCTCCAGATTCAATGAAGAAAGACAGCATACAGCACTTCGCTCCTCGTTAGTAGCTAGATGAATTTCGTTACAAAGGTTAGACCCGTTTATCCGCAAGCCCATATTTTTTTGATCTTCAGGCAGGGCGCGGTTGGCGGTGTCAATGAAGTTGAGGTATGGTTCGCCAGTGCGGTATCGAGTCTCTAGTAGCAATTCCCAAAGTTTGCGCGCTTTGATCGTGTCGCGTACAGCGTCATCACTAGGGTCTTTCAGCTCCCAGATAGTGTTCTCGGCCACCGCTTCCATAAATTCATCAGACAAGTTGACAGCGTGATGTAGGTTCAAACATTTACGATTTACGTCACCAGTCGGGATACGCATATTGACGAACTCAATAATATCCGGATGTGAAATATCCATATATGCGGCATACGAACCCTTTCGTGTTTTGCCTTGACGATACGCAGTCATATCGCTGTCTACTGTGTGTAGGAAAGGCATTGGGCCAGGAGCAACGTCTGATACAGAACGAATATCTGACCAGTGACCACCAACTCCACCGCCTTTGACTGACAACCAGCGTAGTTCAGCAGAATGGTCGATCAGCCCTTCTAGGCTGTCGGGGACATATGTCAAGAAACATGAGATAGGGAGTGACTTAACTTTCTCTCCCTTCAACGGGGCGTTTGATAGTATTGGGGATGAGAACATGAACCATCCCTTAGATACAGCGTCATAAATCCTTTGGGCTAACTTCATATCTCCATCACAATACGCTACTGCTGCTCGGGCAAACGCTTTTTGCGGGGATTCCTCATCATCTCTACAGTAATAATCCTTCAATAACTTAACCGCTTGCTCAGTCATCTGCGTGTCGCGGTCATAATTCACTTTCACCCCAAGGTGTTTGCCCGAAAGTCCGAACATAGTTTTTGCCTTTTAGAATACTTCTTGTATATTTAATTTATTGAGAACCCATTCTTCCGCTAGATCCTCAGCCTTTGTAGCACGTATTTCTGGTAATCTGCCTAAAAGTTCGCCATTATGGTATATCTCAACCACATAGTCGTGCTTTCGTTGAATTACTTTTGAATGTTTTGTTTTTTCTCCATCCCAATGTTCACTGATTGTCATACTTTACTCCACTCGCTCAACTTAGCCTTAGCAGATAAACCACTGAAGGTGTTATTACTTATAACCTCTTGTATTTCGTCCAAGCTCTTTCCGGACAAAAATATATCATTTATGTCCTTTTCTTTAATATTATGCGGAAAAATAGTAACCGAGTGGTTTCGGTCAATAGTCTTACGAATCCTTCTCACGATCTGGGCATTTCTTGGCTCATTATCGTATATGAAGTTATAGTCGGCTGACATCATATCAAGACCACTGACATCGGCGCCAGCCATCGCGATAGAATTATCCACAAACATACTATCAATTGGACCCTCAACCACACGAACTTCTTTTCGGAAATCGACAGTATCAAGCCCGAATATTTTGGGGGAGTTAGATTCTAGCATGATAGTAATATACTTTAAATCCGACTTACCTAATGCTCTTCCTTGAAACCCGATCAAATTTAACTCTTTATCAATAAATGGTATGACAATCCTTGGCTCATCAAACTTGATATTCGGGAACTTTCCTGGCTCGCACAAGTTCACAAACTCATAAAACTTTGGCGCGTAGAATAATTTATAATGATAGTTTGTAGGGATTCCACGGGATAGTATGTAGTTCCTAGCCTTATGACCAACTGCCAGCTGCGAGATTTTCTTCAGCTTCCCAAGGGGAGACTTCAAGTAGTTGGCTTTCTTTTTGAATCGGAACTCAGTCTTAGTTCTGGGAGATGCCTCAGGTTTACGAGCGCCATCCTTATCCTTAAACCGCTCCATGACATATTCTTTATGCAGTGTCGGGTTCACGTGTTTGAGTAGATTGTTAACAGAAGCGCCGTGCCCACAGTTGTGACACTTGAAGATCATGGAGTTTTCTTTGACGAACACATACCCTCGAGCCTTATTGAGATTCGTTTGTGAATCTAAGCAATACGGGCAACGAAAGTTATAGAGGTTGTCGTTTTTTCTTTTGAAGAGTTGTAGTTGCGGGGATAGGAGGTTTAGGTACTTGGACTCTAGATAACTGCTCATTTAAAACACTCATATAATATTAATTACTCAGATACAATTATATACCATTAATGCGATAATGTAAAGCTATTTTTTATAATGAGAGAACTTCCTTGATGATTGGCCAGAGGAATGCGAGAACCACTATTCCACCAGCTGCTTGCCACTTCATCTGCTCCAGCTTATGCACACGAGTGGACATCTCTTTCGCATGTTCGCGCTGTTCTTCTTTCATCTCTTTGATCTCTCGCATTATCTCTTGATGAGATTTCCCAAGCTCTTTCTGTAGTTCGTCGCGCAAAGAACCGATCCTCTTATGAAGAACTTCTTGTTGTGATTGCGCTTCTATGCGGCGCTCTTCTAATAATTGGAATAAATCCATGGTAGTGACAATCTTCCCTAGCGCCTCTTGCTCGAACAGACCACGTTCTGGTTGCTGTGTGATAATTGGGTTGGTTCTTCTGGGCATGAAATGTATTTCTTATTTGGTTGAACTTCTATTTATAAAAGAATAATTCTTCTATCTACTTCAATTTAGTGTAGTTGGCCTCTAAATCGGCTATTCTTTTTGCTAAATTAGGATACTGTTTTAACCAAGCCTCTTCTCGAGTAGTGAGAGTGATATCATACTTCTCGCTGACATACTCCATGTAGCTGTTCAGGCTAGATTGAACCCAGACACCGACCTTGGTATTCTTGAACCAGTTATAAAAAGAGCTCCCTATAATAGAGCCCAAAATGGATTTAGCAATGAACCAATACATCATTCTTCCTCATCAGTTTTGGCGGTGAGCCTGACATAATTACCCATCCCATGGTCGGTGACCATATCAAAAAACTTACCACTTTTCCAACCTGACCATATCCCGCGAAATACGTCCTTCCAACGTTGCCAATATGTAGGACTACGCTCAAGTCCATAAGCATTGAAGTATCGCTCTTCGCCGCAATGTACAAATCCTAAAAACGTAGGAGGAACTTTAGTGACAATGTCATTATTGTTCACGTATCTTTCATGCGGGCATTTCAAGTTCTTAGCAAATTTACGACCACCAACTCTTGGTGACCCAAATGTGTACAGTTTATCAGCTTGGGTTCTTGTTGCTGCTATTGTTGCCAGCGCGGCACCCAAGCTATGTCCCGTGAAGTATACCTTCTTAGGATTCTTTAATTGACTATTATACTCTATTTCTTTCAAACAGTCAATCCATAATTCATTAAGTTCGTCCTGAAACCCTGAATGTACTTTGCCTCCAGCAATAGCGGAGTTCCTTACTACCTTTAAGTCAGCCATGACATCATTAATTTTTGTTGGTTCGGTTCCTCTGAACGCAAACCATAACTCTTTTCGGTTCTTTGCGACTAATACTTCGGCGCCATTATTTGATATTAATCTAGACTTAAATCCATGCTGCTTGCATACTGATGTCGATTTTGCTTGATCAGCATATGCCGTTTGCGACAATATCGCAGCGAAAGCCGCTTGACTAATTTCCATCGACTGTTTCCTTTTCAGCAGGGGCCAAAGATTCTTCATAGTACATAATAATTGATTTCTGTTGTAGTATATAGCGTTGCAGCTCAGCCACATTCAGAGATAGTGTCTCATACCCTTTCACGGATATCGCATAAAAAACGAATACATTATTATCATCCATGTACCGGACTTTGAAGTCAGCCAAATTATCTTCGGTGACAACATAGAAATGTAGGTCGTTTAGGGATAACTGTTTAGGTCTTTCGACTACGGGGATTGTGTGGGTGATCACTTCTGTCACAGTGATCATCTCTTTCAAACTACCAACCGTACTACATCCTGCCAAGAATAAGCTACTTAGCAGTATCAGATTCGAGGCTATCAAAGATTTTCTTAGTGCCATTATTAATTCTCGTTTCAATCAGTCCAGGTTTTCTTGCGCTCAAATAGGTCAAGTCGTGTTTACTTAATGTTTTTCGCAGCTTATCAGTATACTGCTCTGACCTTTGAAGATTCTTCATCAAATCTCGAGTCAATTCAGCTTGAACAGCAGCAGTTTCTTGCAGTTCAGTTATAGTGGCTTGGTTTATAGAATCTGCCGCTTTCAGTGTGGCGTTATTAGAGGTCAGTTGCGAGATTCTAGCCTGACTATCTTTATAGTATGCGTATGCCGCATACCCTGAACCGCCAACAATTGCGAATATGGCCAAAAACAAATACACTTTCATCATTTGAGACCAGCCTTTAAGCGTTCAATACGCTTTAGTGTGGAGTTGGTTTTGGCGTATAGACTTTGCTCTACAACTTCCCTTTCTTTCTTCTGCCCAAACATCTGACCCCACTGCTTTCTACCAGCCTTAGCAGGAGTATTGCGTTTCGCAATCTCGAGTCGAGATATCTCGAGGGATGACATCACGACGGCAGCACTGCGTTAACTACAATCATCATATCAAATGACGCGGATACAACACCGTTAGCACCGCCAATAGCACGGATATCAATATCGGTCTTCTCGGTCAACTTAATCGGAGTAGCATAGTCGATAGTGTGGTCATTTTGGTATAAAAACACCCCACCAACGACTCGGAATGCGCCACCAAAAGGACGGGCAAACATAGTAACTTCTACTGCCTGATTCTTACTTGAAGTCATCTGTACAGTATTTAAGAACCCAGTACAACCTGCGGGAACAGTGTAAAATGCCTGTAGCGATTGTCCACGCTCTGCTTTAATCTCTGTGATAACAGTAGGCGTTGCATTCTTAACAATAATCGTGCCGACATTAGTGGCAGTACCAGACATAAACGCACGGTTGATTCTGTGCCAAGTCATGGCGCCAGTTACCGCAGCCGTGCCAGTCAAGGTAAGAGTCTCGCTCTGGGGTACATAATTGGCATCCAAACCTTCTAGTGTAACAGCAGTTGTGTCACTGCCACTAGTAGATACGACAGTAACAACACTCGCATCTCCAATTGCAGGCCAAGGATATAACTGTTGTCCAGTTGTTTCTGCGCCAGACCAAATAGTTGACCAACTAGTGCCTATAGTGCCGTCAACCGCACCAAACTTATGTACGGGTGTGTAACCGGCTAAATCACCATTTGCTAATGGGATATTAGATGCCGCTCCGAATGTGTTGATGATATTGCCATCTTTATCAGCTAGTTGATTCACCTCAAAAATAGTAGTCCCATTTGCGAGGTATTCTTGGCTGTCTATTCTATACTGCGCCATATCTTATAATCCGAATTTCTTAAAAAAGTCTTTACGTTCTTTAATTTTTTGTCTCTTATTTTTCTGCTCAAGATACTTCTTCAGGAATTGCTTCATTTCCTTCTTACGAGCATCAGGTTTCTTGAAAACAGTAGCGTCATC
>TARA_R110000737_G_scaffold87500_1_pt1 | contig 11455 bp, 12 predicted proteins | sample TARA_R110000737 | Tara Oceans TARA_R110000737 (sample SAMEA4398027) | marine metagenome | biome: Polar Biome; feature: [SRF] surface water layer (ENVO:00010504); material: water (ENVO:00002006), including particulate matter (ENVO:01000060) such as... | depth 5 m
ACTTGCTTCAATATACTACTACCAGTAAATTCATGGAATGCCAATGTATCTTTCGGAAAACAATAACCAGAAAATCCTAGTGTACCATTCTCATTCTCTGCTTTCATATGACTAGGACCTACATTCTCAAAGTCTGCTAATATATCAGTCATAGTAGAGTAGTTGTAATCAAACTCAGTCGTCTTACTATACACTTCATGGAAAAATGCTACCTTAGTAGCCAACCATGTGTTGTGTACGTATTTCACCATGCAAGATGTATTTCTATCAGTCAACCAAAACTTAGTTGGATTTAATGCTTGACATAATAGTCGTTCCCAGAACTCTCCCTCTATGCGACAACCATTTGCTACACCAATGATTAAGGTTTTCTGATTATCAAAATCTTCTTTAGCAGTTTCAGCCCGTAAAAACTCTGGGCAATAGGTAACGTTAGTGGGATACTTAGACATCATATCAGGCGATACAGTACTCTTCAATAAAATATGAATATTCTCATTAAGTGACATCAATTCATCAATCACTGATCGTACTATACTATCATCACACTGATTATTATCTAACGAGGGAGTAGGTACTGCGACTATAGCACATGTGGCAGTAGTGTAATCGGATATGATATTATCAGGATGTACTTTGGGATCAATGCGTGTCACTGTAACTTCGGTTACATCTTCAATATAATCTGCAAATGTTTTACCAACAAATCCACAACCTACCACTAGCATATGTTGTGCTTTGGCAAATTCAATTTTCTCTGAATCTAGTACTTCTTTTTTCAGTCGGTTAGACTGATCAATATAACTATACATCTGATCTTTAAATCCCTTGTAACCTGATCGCATCCAATGATCTTGTGCTAAATTAGCATTGTTATCTAAATTACGAATAGTAGTCAACAACTTTGTCCTTAACCCCATAATAACTCTCCTTGTTACTTAAATTGTGCTGCGTAGGGATCGAATTCTGCACCACACTTCGCTGCACATACTCCCAACTTACCATCTTCTATACTTTTCTTCGCCCAACTGTCCTGAATGTCTTTCATCACGCCTGTTTCAAATACACCTTTGATACCATGTATTTTAGCACTTAGTGCATCTTTACCACCAGCGTTGTCAATGAAATCCCATATCTGTTCTACTTTGGGATCATCATGCCACCACTTGTACATTCTGCCTGCTGTCCAACAACATGGCATTAGAATACCTTCTGCGGTAATAAATATGTTCTTATCTTTCGCTACCTTACAATTAATCTTAGCAGTGTCGTAGTACTGTTTCATTGAACCATAAGTCTTTTCTATTTCGGCTTGCTTCAATAATTCCAAGTTCTGATGCTCTGCTTTCTTAGGCTTTGCAAGTACTTGTGTTTCTGCACCTTTACGATTCTTACCTTGGTGTGTTTCTTTCTTCTCACTAGTTGCACTAATAAATCTGCCTGTCTTTTTCTTAATGAACTTCTCAACACCCCATTCTTTTGCTAGTTGTTCTGCTCGTTCTACATCACATTCACTATGCTCAAAGATTAGATAATCCCACCTTGCTCTACCGCCCGCGTTGATGAATGCTTTCATGTTTCTCTCAACAAGTTCCCACTTCACGCCTTGACGATACAGATGGTTAGTTTCTTCTAGACCATCAACACTAAATATCACTACACCATTCTTACCGATAATCTTTGCTAGTTGTTGCCACCATTCCACAGATCGTGCACCAGCATTTGTATTCATACTAAGCCACATTTCATCATTACAGTCACGGAACCACTCAAATATTTCTAATGTATCTGAGGCAGAAATAGGATCACCTAGATTACCACACATGTACATAGTATTCAATTGTGATATGAAATCAGGTGGGAACATATCAATGCAATCATCTAGCGTCAACTCAGCCAAATTATCTTTAATATGTTTATTGACTGCTCCGCCATTTTCATTTCTATCACACATAGTACAAGATGCATTACATCGTTGCGTAATCTCTAAGTGTAATTGTTTTATATCTTTATACTTGTACATCAATAAATTCCTTTAAAAATAAAATAATCAACAATAAATGTCAACTCTGCTCCTATGAAGACTGCAACATAATAATTGTTGGTAACATTCCATATTTGTTTTACAATAAACCAAGCAACCAATACTCTTAATGTATAAAGTATGTCAGCAACAATTAGTTCTGCAATTTCTGGTATATCCTGTGCATTAAATAATAGTGCAAACAATCCATTATCATATATGAAACTTAATTGTGCTGCAATGATCACAGCAATATAATAGTTTACATACTGACTAAAGAATCTTACTATATGTGCTGTTATTATTAATCTATATGCTACGTATATTGCGTTTGCGTATAATAGTTCAATCATCTAACATAAGTTTTACATTAACGCCAGGACCCATCTCACTGGGTAATCCACCATGCTCTTCCATATAATGTTTAATCACTGCGCGATACCATAACTGACTGTTATGATGTGCTACCTTATTAAATTTGTATATAGAATCATTATCTGCTTTCATTGTGCTAATAGCACGTGCTGCTTCTCTTTGTAACTCTCTTAAATTATAATCGTCTAAGATTACGTCCCACAATTCATCATCCATTAATTCTCTATTCCTTGTAACCTAACTAACATTGCATCTTCTGCTTTCTTAAATTTGTATGAAAATACACGTTCACCATTTGATCGAAGACCACTTGATTGAAATGTAAAATCTTCTTCGTACTTAAATCCCATGTTACATATTCTACCAGTAATTCTACTTGACACGACTAGATACATATACATTCCATCAGAATATTCGGTTGGATAAATGAAGTCTTCTACTGTAAATGTAACAATTTCGTCCATTCTACTTTATTCCAATTACCATAAATCTATCATACAACTCAGTTTTTAATGTACCTTTGTATAGAATGTTAGACATGTTATACTTCGCTGTTGTATCTTCTAATGTATTTACGCAATTGGTATGTTGTATGTTTTCAAAATAATCATTTGTCTGTAATACCACAATTGTACCTAATGGTAGGTTATCAAACCAATCATCAGGCATGTGTTCACAACTAGTATTAATTACAATATCTATATCTTTACACAAACTTGAACCAGATTGTGTATTTTTAATATCATTACCCACCCATTCAATAGTAGATGCATCTAATGTTATTGGTACTAATCTACCACTTTGAGTCTCGGTGACTGACATCTCTTTGATATGATCTATCACTGTGTCGTCTATGTCAATTGAATACATCTTATCTATAGAGAATCTTTCAAACAACATGTGTGCAATAAAATTATACCATGCACCAAATATTGCTACATTTCCTAATACATTCTGATCAACTACTTTGCTTAATTCTTCAACTAACCACTTCTTACTAGCAATCTGTCCACGACTATAAAAATCATTAAAGTCAGGTACTACTTCATCATCAAATGACATTATGAATCTATATGCTGTGTGAGTGTATTCATCATTCATGTAATATCGGACGAAACCCATTAGTGCGGACTGTGTCACATCATAGTCAGGCAAGTCTTTATGCATTGTACAATTATAAAAACTGCGCATTATTTGCTCGTCAAACTCTATAGCAGAATTATCCATATGCGAAAGTCGTATCAATAGATCACGTTTACGATAACCATTATCATGCATCAATGCCTTGAATAGTAAATCAAAATCTGCTGCATACGCTGTACCAATAAAGTATTCTTGCAACCCATACAACCATGCATGTCTATTAACAAAATCAGACTGATTCATTGAACACTTTCTTCAACCATTCCCAATCATTGATCTTCTTTAATGCATCGGGATTGTCTTTGTAATCTTCACCAAACCCTTTACCTTGCTCTGCACCGATCAATGCATACTCACCGAATGGTCTATTTTCACCACGCGATGTCCACACTGCTAAACGATATGCATCGTCTATTTGCTTATTGTGATCTATGATGTTACTCGCTAGTTTTGTACATTCACGAAACGCACTGCGCCATGTATTGAAAGGATCTGTATTGAATGCAGTAATGTTTGCAATCTCAAACAATGGTTTGAACTTTGCACCAATACTGGTAGTCATGTCTACCTTGAAGTCGGTTGTCGCTAATAGATTCTTCTTAGGGAAGAGTTTCACACCACCATATCCATAAACTAAATCATTAATAGGATTATGACTGCGGTATGTAAACACACACTCTGTCTCAGGCACGCCAGGATATGCTTCACGACTTGCACTAGGTTCAAATTTGAAACCAAAGTTTTGACTGATAATTGCATCAGCATCTACTACATAAAAATAATCAGTAGACGAGGTTTTAGCGGCTGCTTGGTGTGCATTAAGTAACCCATCAATACCATCTACTCTGCGGGCGTGTGGTACTACTTTTAATAAGTTGTGGAAATTCTCATCGGCTGATGGTTCACCGTATGAGAGCATTATTACATCTAACATATACTATCCTTATAGTTGTTAATCATTATATAATAGTTTAACTCGTTTGTCAAGTTAAAAAATACTAGCAATCTCTTTCATATTTTGATACGAATAGTACACACCGCTTGGGGTATCACCAGTTACAAACAATTCTTTATTGTTATTCATCACTTCACTTATTAGATTAATGTATGCTAATTGTGCTTGACAATTCTTTGTATTAACATAATTAATTTCATATTGCCAAATATTACTCACTTGCAGGAATACATTGTTATCAGTGCCAAGTGCATTAACCAACTTGTCCCATTCTGTTACCATATTAAGTTTCATATAAGTATGATTCAAACTTTGTATTTGTGCCCAATCGGATAACCAAGTGTCACCTACTTCTTCCATAAAACTATTAACTAATTCTTCATCATATGTGATCGTTGCATCATCTATGTCATATACATCATGAATGTATTGCTTGTTCGCTTGATAAAATCCAATGAAATCTTTTCCATCCCAATTGGTTATCAGAAATTCAACCCACCATAATGCTGCTTCACTGAAATCTGTCCATATAACTTTCTCTAATGTTTCTCTCGCATTTATCATATGCATGAACTGGTGTAATCCACTAGCGGGACAAGTCATGACGTTATGACTGTATACGATTGCACCTTTTGGTGGTACAGATTCAGTATTGGTTATGTATAATACAATCTTATCCATATACTTATAACCGTATAGTTCCTCTTTATCTTCACTGATATTTTCAGATATTCGTATGATCTCTTCTTTTGTATTACTTGAAAAGTTCGTGTCTAGAAACCATTCTTTTGTCGCTTCAATATCATCTTCTGGATAACAACAATACTTTTCATCTCGTATACTATATGGAAAATTATGTATGTACATATCATTCTTCAATGCTATATGTATCAATGTATCTAAACAGCCTTCACCATTTTCTTTTGCTTTACTAAATTTATCAGTAGGTTTAAGATACATTGGAGTATAATCATCGTGTACATGCTGTTCGCTACTATCGTACACAGGGGAAAATTCGCGTTTTCTAGCAATTAGGTTAGGATATTCTAATGAATGATACGCTTTAAGATTGATAACAACACATTGCGGATCAAATCCTGGCATCTCTGTGTCTGGTCGCTTATCAATAATATGACCAGATGCTAACCAATCTGTCTTAGACCACTCATTGTCATAAGTACTCAGTAAGTTCTCTTCGAACTCTCCTGATAGGGGCCATGATCCTTCAAACCATATCACTGCTAACTCAAAATTCATTTGTGATACACTTTTTAAATTCTGTTTAAATGTGTTATGATCAAACTCATTGGTAACAAGTACACAATGCTCACAGGCATTTGTCATTGATATTTCAGCGATCTTTCTTAGTTTGGTTACGTACTCAACATGCTCAGATAAATTATCTATCATAGCACCATTGGAAATGAAATGAACGATACGTTTATTACGTCCCATTTTCATATATGAATTGTTATACATTTATTGCCTATTTAATTGTGTTAATCTTCTTCTGATCGTGCTTTTAATTTCTCAATCTCTTTCTTGTTCGCGTCTATCTGATCAGACTGTGCTAAATCTAATAACGCTTGCATACGTCTGCCTTTTTCTGCATCTGTATCAAGATGTAAGTTCTTATTTACTATTTTTTCAAGTTTAAGTAAGTGCAGTCTATCGTTTTGCACAAAGCGCCATGTGTATCCTTTTTTACTATACACACCGAACACTGATTCACCCCAACCTATTTTTACAATAATAGCATCTTCATCATTTAATACAACTGCATCACCTTCATTGAATGAAGGATTCATTTTAAACTTTATACCATATATTAAATTAGTGGTGAAGTCTTTAAACCAGAATGCAACTGAAAGAGATAGTAGAACTACTATCCAAGGTCCTATCATATCGGAAACTGCTATGCCAAATGTATCAAATATTTCCATTGTTAACTCCTATATTACAAGTATTATTACTTGTATTTAGCAGTTAATTTTATTTCTTCATGCACGCTATCTTTACTTCTTCATCTAACCAATATGATACCACCGGCTCTATGTATTTTGCATTTGCATTATCTTTTAATATTTCAAGTAGTGTATCATCGTCACTTTGAGGTAATCCAATATAACGTTCTATTGAATTTAGATATGGTGTTGCATAAAGGTACAACAACTCTTGCGACACAAACATAGGATTATGTTGTGCTAGTACTTGTTCAAGACTCTCTTTGAATACATGAGTAGTCTCTTTGCCTCGTACTCGGTTTTGCTGATGATTTAATATATTAACATCGCGACCAATAACTAATATCTTTACATCAACATACTTACTTGCTTCATTTATAAAATCATCGTAATTAGGTTGTAACTCAATGCCTTTATAAATGAAAGGACAACTAATACTAGTAACAAACACATCTGACACAGACCAATCAAACTCACTTAACTTCGCTGGATTAATCCAATACTCTGCAAATGGTTCTTGATCATGACCTTCCCAATAAGTATCAAGTAGGTTGTTCCAACCAAATACCGATGGGTTTGTTGCCAATGCCTTACTGAACAGATGATTGCCTGCTCCCTGTGGACCTGTCATAATAACAAGTGTCTTCATACTGTTGTCCTTTCTGAATAAGAACTAGCAGACATTGTCCACTAGTTCTAAAATCATATTACTTGATTAAATCTTCTTTAAGAATCGCTGGCTTGCCAGTGAACTGTAAGAAACTTACAAGATTACGCAATGTGGTTGGTTGAATTTGCTCACGCAAAATATCTAACGCATCTACCATATCTTCACCAATAATCCAATCATACTTGCCGGTCTTTTCGTAAATCTTAGCCATTGATACAGGATCTGCTGCCATTGCTCGGAACGCTGCGCGTAAACGATCTGTCTCAGGGCTGCCCTTCTTAATCCATAATGCTTTCTGCATCACGTCACGGAAGTTACGTACAAGTTCAAATGCTTCCCAGAATTCACCTTGTGGTGCAACACCCCATTTCGCTTCAAATACTTCATGAATTGAAAGGTTAGGCCAGTTTGGATCAGCATCAATTTCACCTGTCTCTAGGTTAAATACACCTTGTGAGAACCATACTTTAGAAAATTCCTTACCATTGTAATACTTATTGTATGCTGCGGTAGACTCGCGTGTTACGTTAAGTTCACCGCCACGCTGAAAACTAAGTCTACGATCACCACCTGACATACCTTTAATGTACTTGTACTGACTAGCAAAAATCTCTTCTGCTTGTGCCATAGTAAGATCAGGTCCACCTTTCAATAAGATGTGTGCCATCATATCTGGATTCATACCAGAACCAGCACTGAATTTAATAATACCTGTATACGGATTAAAACCCGGAGAGTGACCATTGATGATAGTCAAGTTCATCATACCGATTGGGTCATACTGATAGTAGTCATAGTCAACTGGGTCTACCAAATACGATACACCGTTACCACCATGCGATACCATTACGGTCTTGTCGTCATGCTGTAGATCATTGTGGAATTTGTTAAAGCCTGGGATATCATTCGCTCCTGGGATATTAACAATCTTGATCTTCTCGCCTAAATGCTTCTCTAATTCACCAGCAACGATTGCTGTCCATACCGATGTGCCCGAACCTGGCTTCTGCGGTACGATGAATGTGAAATCTGCCATAGCAGGCAGTGATGATACTGTCATTCCTAGTGCAACTAACGCTGCGATTACTAACTTCTTCATTTGTTATTTCTCCTAAACAAAATCAATGCGGGACTTGTTTTTAAACGCGCCCCAATATGCAGCTAATGCTGCTAATAATAAAAATATGATTGCTAATGGGTTACTTAGCAAATCACCCCACTCGTATAATCCAGTAAATTGCAAATAACTAGATTCTATTCTTGCTGATAAGATAAATCCTATCAAAAAACTTACTCTACTAAACTTCAAGTACTTTAATACCATGCCTGCAACACAACATATCGCAAGCAACATATAATCTTCTTTTAATCCTGTGTACTGCGTACTAGACCAAATCAAACTCGCTAAGATGGGCCAGAAGTACCACTTAAACGGAATGTTGGTTATCTTAACTGCATACTTGATAAACATGTATGAAATAGGCAATATGATCATCAGACTCCACATATAACTACTCAATAACGCATCAAAGAATCTTGTATCGGCTAATACTGCCGGCGTACCTAACTCCAAACCGACATACATAAGCAATCCCATTATGATCACTTCAAATGGTGCGCCAGGAATACCAAACAATATAGTAGGTACATAACTAGTTGCCTTCTGTGCATTGTTTGCACCTTCGCATCCAATTACCCCTCGTACATGTCCTTTTCCTACCTTTTCATCATCATTCTTTGTTGCTGCAACTGTCTGACTATATGCAAACCAATCTGCTATGTTACCACCAATGCCTGGGATCAATCCAATGAAACCACCGATGAAACCACCTCGCAATCCATCCCATCTATATTTCCAACTATCCTTAACACCTTGAATCAATTGTGATTTAATCATTGCATTGTCTAGGAATATCTTTTCCGCTTTCATACGATACGCACTTATTAGTTCTGGGAACGCTAGTACACCAGCCATAACAGGTATCATCTGTATACCATCACCTAGATATTCCCAACCCATTGTCCAACGTGGTGCTGCTGTCTCTGGGTCCATTCCAATATGACCAACTAAAAAACCACCTATTAACGCAATGAATCCTCTAACATAATATTTGCTACTTATGAATACAACACACGTCATTGAAAAAATCAAGAAGGTAAACATTTCTTGTGTACCAAAATACAAAACAATCTTTGAATAATATGGTAAAAACAAAAATACCAACAATCCCCATATTAAACCATTCGCCCATGAGGTAGATATTGCTGCACTTAATGCTCGTGCTGCTTCGCCTCTACGACTCATAGGAAAACCATCAATCATAGTGGCGGCTGCACCACCTGCTCCTGGGATATTCATAACGACACCACAGAAACTATCACCAATACTAGACGATACAACTATTGCAGTCGTAAACACCACTAACATATAAGGATCATCAAAATACCCAACGAATGAGTAGATTGCGATCAATCCAACTGTTGCTCCTGCTACTGGTATTAAGCCTACGATAAATCCGTAAGTTATACCAGCCATTAATATAATAAAATATTCCATTTAGGTTCTCTTAAAGTAAACATGCTAAAGACACACATATAGTGTGACTGTTTTTAAAACTTTGATTTATAATATGAACATCGCCGCTCGGCTATTGTTATATTATGATGTGAAATGAAGTAGCACAACTCTGTGTTACTTTGTTGTTTGATTAATAGTATACCATATATAATATAACATGTCAATCTTGTTATATTAATTAACTATAGTTTTATTTATCATTAAAAGATAAAGAGGTGAGCAACAATGCTTTATCTTATTTACTATGTAAGTATACATTAGATAATCATATGTGTCAAGTGTTTAATAACACTATATTTATGTTTCAATCTAATTAGATAAATAAATAAGTAGAACAGAATTGTTCTACTCCATCGAAGATGATTACACGTGTATAACTGAGTAGTTATATTACTAAGGTGTAACTCATTTATTCCATTTTATAAAAACGCAATAAATGTTTATTCATGGTTCACAATAAGTGAACTATCAAGTCTATATGGAGAATATACAATGACTACAGGAACACAATTCGTAGCACAACTACGCAAAGACAACGAAGCATTATTTCAAGCATCAAAAATGAACGTAAAAGCATATTTTGAAACAAAGAACAACTCAACATCTGAATTAGTTGAACATTTCATCGGTCGTATGGTTAACGAGCGCATGAACATGGTAGAATTGAGCAAGCAAGTTGTTGCTATGCCAGCAGATGCAGATCCAGTTGAATTGCAAAACTTATCAAAGCAAGCACATGACGAAGCAGTTCACTTCCGTATGGTTAAAGAGTGCATTGAATCAATTACTGGTGAAACTCTTGATGTTGAAGCAGCAATGGCTCATGAAGCAGCAAAGCCTACCGCTAAAGGTGCAGACTTGTTAAGCAAGTATGATGCAGAACATGACGAAGCAGCACTTGCTGTTTATCAAATGGTTGCAGAAGGACGTGCAGCAGCAGTATGGTCACAAATGGCTGAATCAATTGAAGATACATTCATCTCTAAGTCATATGCAAAAATTGCTAAAGACGAAGGCTTCCATTCAACTATTGGTGAAATGAAGTTAGAAAAGATTGCAATCTCTCCAGCAGTTCAGGCACGTGTGCTTGATCTTGTTGACGGAATGCGTAAAGACCTATTTGCTGTATCGTGTGCAAACACAATGACAGCAGCAGGTTCTAAAGAACTAGTATCAGCAGCATACGGCTGGTAAGTTAATAAACTGTGATGAAAATTGGGTTAACACAGCGCATATTTAATCACAACAATATAGCGTATGACTGCTTAGAACATGGTTGGTATCAACTACTAAGTGGTCATACGCTTTCTCAAATAACTAACAACGAAGATCAAAACTTTGAAGAATTAGTTAACTCACACGACATTATAATCTTTACAGGCGGTGACGCTAGCCCAAAACGACTTCTTACAGAGATACGTTTATTAACAGAATGTTACAAACAAAATAAACCCATCATAGGTGTTTGTCATGGTGCTTTCTTTATTAATAAAATGGAAGATGGTATCAACGATGAATGTACTGGGCATCACAATACCGAACATGAAATTATAATGCATGGAAAAGAATATACTGTAAACAGTTTTCACAGCAATAAGATAGTTACCATAGGTAAGAACTTTGATGTTCTTGCTACAACCAAAGATGGTGACATTGAAGCATTTAAACACAAAACCAAAGAAATATTTGGCATTGTGTGGCATCCTGAACGTATGAAAGAAACTGTTTTACCAGACGAAGTTAAAAG
>TARA_R110000737_G_scaffold345336_1_pt1 | contig 11430 bp, 5 predicted proteins | sample TARA_R110000737 | Tara Oceans TARA_R110000737 (sample SAMEA4398027) | marine metagenome | biome: Polar Biome; feature: [SRF] surface water layer (ENVO:00010504); material: water (ENVO:00002006), including particulate matter (ENVO:01000060) such as... | depth 5 m
ATTTAAAGATAAGAAAATAAAGCTCCTTACTCGCTGTACCGTAGATAGAAAGAGGCTTACATAAAAATATAAGTAGGAACTTTTTTTTTGCCAAATTTGATCATAGTTCCTTACTTTTATTGTAGCTATTTCCAACTAAACTCCACCTTTTTTCTTCTCTAAAATTATCTTAAGCTGCTTCGTCATAGTCAATGCCTCTGAAGAATATTTCATTTTGCTTAATGGCACGTTCCATAATAACTAAATATTCATCAGGTAAATTCATTTTTTCAATAGACGCAGGCAATGCAACTGGTAACATTTCAGCGATAACATCTTCAGATTCTAACCTATTAACAGTACGGATATAATGCTCTGTTGTTTCAATACTAGCATGACCTAACTGTTTCTTTAACCAAACATGAATAGATGAACTTTGTTTTACATCAAGAGTAATTTTATGCTGTTCACTATATAACCATAGCAATTGAGTAGCGCCTGTATGCCTCATTGAGTGAGCGGTAACATCAAACCCTAAGACTTCACTGGCTTTTATAAATACTGCTTGAAGCTCTTTCTTTGAAACTGGTGTGCCATTTTTATTCAGCCATAGAAACTTATCTTTGACGGCTCTGGCTTTGTTTTTAGCATGCTTGGATTTCGCATACTTATTTTCATATAGACTTCGTCTCTCATCGTAAAATGGTGTCATATACTCATTTTCGATAAGTTCCATGGTACAAAGGTGAACCAGGCATTTAGCTCTCCTTTGGCCTTTTTTGATATAATTTAATTCTTGAAATGATTTACTGCCCTGCTTCAATTGAGCATAACGTTTCCATTTAGGATTTTGCTTTGTCGGGGCCATTGGGAATTGAAATACTCCACCAATGCGTAAAAATGTTTGCAGCATAGTTGCAGCCAAAATAGCGTAAACAGGATCTTCTTCATATAAATATGAATAAAGTTCAAACCACTGATCCATTGAAATAACTTTCTCTCTGTAATCATCTGAAAAAATTAGGTACTCAGTCGGAACCATCGTTTCTCGCTCATTATCATAATAGTTAATACTACCTGGTGTATGAGATAAAAATTGATCATCCTTCTTAGCTTTAGATGATACTTTCAGTTTCTTCGGCATAACCATGTTATGCGAAACATTGATTTTAGTTAAATATGTATAAAATAAACGCCAACTTCCAGCGTAAATAATTAAGCTGCTACCTTTCCATTCCTCATCTTCATATAGGCTTTTTATTACTTGTGATAACGTTTCATATGTAGCCTCTAGATATGAGATTCCCTCTTGCTCAAAAATATTTATTAAAAAACTAATATGCCCTGCAATATCATCAAGCCGACTAGCACCGACATCTTTCAACTCAGATTTAATCTGATCTGGATAAGCATTACGAGCAACTAAAAAACTTAGCAAGTTCTCCTCTATTCCACCACCAACATAATATGGAATAGGAACAACGCATGGGGTATTTCTATTAAATTCAAGTACTCTCATTACATACCTCCTTTCAAGGTTATTACTTACGCTTTTTCGTTAGTAACTCTGAGAAATACAAATTAGCCAGCTCATGCCGACATTGAGATGCCGACATAGGATTAAGCTGGTTAGAAGATGAAAGCAAAATTGATTTATAAGCTTCTAGCCTAGAGTCGATTGGATGTGCCTTAATGTACCGTTCTGTCATATTGACAGTCGTGTGACCAATTTCTACATCATGAAGCTTTACACTTGAAGGTCCTAACCTAGAGAAATTTGGGTGTTCCTTAATGTACCGATCTGTCATATTGACAGCAGTGTGGTCGATCTGTAATTCATGAAGATTTAAACTTGAAGGTTCTTTTCTGTGGAAGGTTCTCTTTTCTAAAGAATCATTTAAAGATGTTTTTGAGTTTTCATTTTGTTTGTAAGTCATGCCTATTACCTCTTTGTTAAAGACATATGACATGATAGTCGATTTTTTATTTTTTATAACTTTGTGAAAAATTAATTTAAACAATTAGATAAAATTTGAAATACCGCCAAATTAGACTCTCTGCATAACACTATTTCATGTTTAAAGTGACTTACCCTATCACCTTTTTCAAACTTAATGGATTGCTTTAAACTTATTAATAATACCATTTAATATGTTACTAGTTACTCAGATACAGAGTAGGTAATAGTCAACGATGAGTATGCTGATGATAGTGCATCAATAGTTTCTAATGTTCCGTGACCCCATTGGTTACTTAGCACATATGTCTTGCCATCACTGAAGTAATATTCTCCTTCCTTACAGAAGAACCTTGCTGTTCTAGGATGTCTTCCACCCGGATCATCAGCCATTATCAATGCCTGTAAATCAGCTTCATTAAGCTCACCGTCAAAAACTTCAAACATCTTGGCGGTCCGTTCAGGTACATTATCTACAATAGTCTGTATTTCAGTCGGTGAGTGACCTGAATGAATAATTGAGCTTACTAAATGATGTATTAACCTCCTTTTATTTAGTGAGGTAAATGTTTCACCATTGGCTGTTAAGTTAAATTTTGTTAAATCGCGAGACTGGCTTCTAGATGCTCTTTCTTTTTGTTTCTTTTCTCTGATCTTAACTTGGTAATCTGCTGTTTCAGGTACAGGTATTACTGTTTGGATATCAATAAGTACATTGTCATTATCAACATAAGGGTGCATTCTTACACATCGAATATCTATACCAAAATCATTCAGCCATATAACTGAGGTTGTTAACTCTTTAGAAAACTCTGCTGATGCTAAAACAATTTTCACCTCCTGCGCAAAATTATCTTCATCCGGCTCTTCCCACCCAAGAAAGCTTAGAAGTGTATCTTCAGCATTAATTTCTATTTTTCTCGCTGATAAATATTTTTCGTAAATTTGAACTAGCTTTGAAAATGTAAGTGTAGAGATCATTGCTGCATAGCGAAGGGCTTGCAACTCCATATGCCCACCGTCTTCAGTTCGCTTCAATTCGATAACAACCAAGTTTCCTGCTTTATTGATACCTAATAAATCTATTCTGCGCTTAGATTCATCCCATTCGCCAAACTCTTCTGATACAACCATGGTATCAGGGCTGATTATATCTATTTGATCTCTCAGCATAGCTTGTAAATGTTGCCGCTCCAAAAGCCCTTGTTGACCAAAAGTGGTTCGCTCAACTGCTATTAATTTATCTGTCCCTATTTTATATATAGCCATTACGTAGCCTTATTTTTTTTAATTATCTTTGTCTCTAAAATTTTTCTACTTAAAATCAGATCTTAAATAATTAGTCTACTAATGAAACTCAAGACCAGTATTATTTATTTTTGAAGAAGATTTAAAATCTTTGACTCTAAAACTGTATTCTCAGGATCTACATCTCTTTTTTCAAAATAACTATTCGTTATAGCTCTATTTTCAAATACAGAGTTCAGTGCCTCGCTAACTTGATTTATCTTTTTCTCATTTGTAGACATGAAACCAATTGGCAAACTTAATGGATAATGGTTTTCAATGAGGAAATGAAAAGTACAGGCGACTATGACACCAGGGATTAACAATATTTCCACTTGGCTGTTACCTATGTTCTTATTTAGCCCTTGAAAATTACACTTGATAATTCCATATCGATCTCTCATCTGAAATGCATCACTAACACTAGAGACTTTCGAAGCCAATATAGTTTTAAATGGTTTACGCCTTTCATCTAACCTCATATCAAGGGACTGAATAAAAGACTCAAGTTCAGGACATCTACCCCAAATTTTATCTGAAGGTTCAACACTCCATAGAATACCTTTTCCAGGTATTTTAGCTTCATCACCAAATTTGTAATCTATTAATGAGTGAATCAAATTTTTGTTCTTATCCGAGTACAAGTTTCCAACAATCATTCTAGTATCAAGCTCAAAAACACCTTTGTTAGCTTCATATGCTCTTAATGCAGATCGAAAATCGAATTCATCATTTCTTAAAAAGTTTAAGATAATTGGATCTTTAGCTATAGCCAAATACTCTTCTAATGCCGCCCCTAGATTAGCCTGCACTATTTTTTCAGATTCACTTTGAGTGCAAATAGCAGCATAAAGGGACTTATCAACATCCCATTCATCCATCCATTCATCTGCATATCGAACTATTGGTTTTTGAGCTGACTCTGAAGTAATAACGTATTGAACTTTAACTGGTAATAATCGGTCATTACGATTATAAACTTGGTTTATCTTGTATAACTCAGTAGCATCCGAATATGTATCAACACCTTTAGCTTTTTCTAGAAAGGTATTAAATTGAAGATCAAATGCTGATTTAGCTTTTTCTGTCAAATTACCCATTGCACTTTCAGGTAAAGGTATCTCCATATTATTTGGGGATATTGAACCAGATGCACTATCTGCAATAAGCTTAAATGCCAGTAAATCGAAGGTTACACTATCGATTTTATCTTCTACTTCAAAAAACCTAGGTTCAGCTCTACCATTAACTTGTTCAAACCTATCATGAGCATAAGACGTTAAAGTAACATTTCCATCATCCCATTTGATGAGTTTTTCTTCCTGTAAGTCTGCAAGTACAACTTGTGTTTCTTCTATTGTAAAACCAAAATAATTAGATATTTTATCTGGAGAAACGTCTTTCAATGCGTAAAGCAACCGAATAGTAAACTCTTTAACAACTGCTAGTTTCCTCTTTTGACTTACTGCATAATCAATTACGAATGAACGGCATGGTAGTGAGTAAGTTGCTTCGTTAATGATAAATTCCATTATTTACCTTCCTTGTTAATAACATCTGAATTAATTAACTCACATTCATTATTATTCTTAATATGATTAAGAACTCTTCCAAATGCTCTATCCGTATTTTTGTCTGCCCACATGTTAGCAGCACCAACGATAAAGAGCCTCTCTTTAGCTCGTGATAATGCAACATTAGCTCTATGTTCGGATGATAAAAAACCTTCAGTAAATCTACTATTATTCCTGACTAGAGATAATATTATCACATCGTTTTCCTTACCTTGGTAACTATCTACCGTATCTACCTTTAACAATCTTTTCTCAAGTAAAGCTCTTGTCCAAGATATGCTATTCATTTGCCTAATCATTAATTTTTGTTGCTCTGCATACATGCAAATTACGCCTATAGGAGCTTCATCTTTGGAACCTTCATCAAATATCTTTTCTATGTTTGTCTTGTTAATCAAGCTTTGAATCAAATTAACAATCACATTCGCTTCATATTGATTAATCACGCTGTGTATATTCGCATTAGAATAGTTAGGCTTTTTTTCATATGAATCTTGCATAGCGAAAGAAGTATCTAACCATGTAACAGAGTTTTTTAGTTCCATTGAATTAAAATCTAATACTGAGCAAGCACTTATTTTTCCTGTTTCAAGCTTTCCGTCATAGAAACTCTTTGATATCAATTCACCTATTGGCTTTAACATTCGATACTGAGTAAGCAATGTTTGTCCGACCTTTTTCCCATAGGAGGAGTAAAAACTTCTCTCAAAATCACTTTGTTCTAGATCTTCAAGTTTAACTTCCGGTAATTTACGATGTGCAGCTAAAAGATGGTCTTCTTCATATGATGGTGGTAACTGCTTATGATCACCTACGAGTAAAACCCTCTTCCCTATTTGCATTGCTATTGCCATTTCACTTGCTGAAGAACGTGCAGCCTCATCAATAATTACCCAGTCATATATATTTTCACCAATGCCATAGTGATTTCTTCCAATTCCAACACAAGTACCACAGACAAGAGTACGGGTTTTAGTTAAGAAATTTTGAAAGTGAGCATTTCGTGATGACATGACCTCTAACCACTCTTTCGACAAGTCTACAACTTGCTGAAAACGACCAACTGCATCAGTAGATGTTACTTCGAAGTAGTTTGCAATTTCAGTATAAAATACCTTTTTAATGTCTTGAGTTGTAACTGCCTTAAAGCGCTCTTCATCTAAACCATTTCTACCTATCCAGCTCATTAGTTTTGTCAATATTAATGATTCTCGCCTTTCAAGTACCTCCGCTGTTTCCTTATCTGAATGTTGTACAGTTTTAACTAATGATGAAATTTTAATGCCAAAGCTTGATTCATATTCAATAGCTAAATCAATAAACTCTTCTGGCAAAGCTAATGGAGTAACAATATCTTTTAACCTAGTCTTAAATTCAGCTCTAAAAAGTTCCCTATAATGATCTTGTAAAGCAATTTCATGAACATCTAATAATGGAGCTGAAATATTCGGTTCATCACCTAAACGCACAACTGTTATCTCTTTATCTTGCTCAGAGAATAATTTTCTAACTTTTTCAGCAGCATTATTTACAGCTTCATGGGACTGACTTACTAAGAGTATTTTTGATGACCCTTTAGTTGCAGCAAAATGAATGAAAGAGCTAATAAATGAAGTTTTCCCTGTGCCTGGTGGGCCTTGCAGTAAACTGACTGGCCCATACTTAAATAGTTTTTTAAATGCAATTCTCTGCTGCGGGTTCAACGTAAATTTTAATTCTCCGTTATCATCAAATACATTGTATAAATCTAACTCTTCGTTAGTAGGTTCATCATTTAACACTCTTGCGTTCATATCCTGATTGATATCAAAATAATCAACAAGATCAGGAATTACTGCTCTATCATTTAGTATATTCTCAATTGCTTTTTGCCTTTTTGCTAAAGACGCTGCCGACAAACTACTTTCAAGTTTAAGTTGGTCTCCGGGACCAAAATTTATATTCCTAACATGGCCTATTCGTAGCGTATCTTTTCCAACTTCTAACAACCTACCTATAGGAACAACTTTTGAACCAGTATCTAGTTTTACATTTACTCTTTCTCGGTTTAAATCAAAATCTACATTTTGATTTTCTTGTGAGAATCGGACAATCACTTCGTTATTTCGAAGTAATTCTGGCTGTTTTGAAATTAAAACTTTAGGTAATGTTTCATCTTCTGTTTCAACTAAAGCCTTCCATATGCTCTTGCTACTAACTTTTTGCGAAACACTTTTAAGAGAAAGTACTTTACGTTTACTACCAGATACTTGTTTAGCTTCTTTTTCCTTCGACTCTCTCTCAGCTAGTTTTATTTTGACAGCTTTTAAAGCAAGTATATCGGCAATTAATTCATCAGCGCTTAATGCTGCACCTGAACTAAAGGATATTTTTCCTTCAATTTCTGCGTCAGATTTTCTTTTGTGACTTATAAACTGATGATGTGAAATAGAATCTCGTGGAAATGCTCGTTTCAGTACTTTATTAACTGGATCTATATGTAAATCTAACTGTTGCTTAACCCCCGAAATGAAAACCTTTAATATTGTTTCATCTTGTCTATCATCCAACTTGATTGTTAAATAATATGTATCATCATCAGCCTCCAGATGACTAAATGCAGGAAGAAATTTTGTAAATACAGAGTAGGTCTTTATTTGCTTTAAAGGTTTAGGGTCAACTATTTCATTAAATCCATCTATCAGACGGAATATTTCGCCTTCAGATATTTCTTGTAACTCCATAAGCTCTGAACAGTATTGCTTTAAATGAAGTAACGAAAATTTGGTAGCGATTTCTTTTATCATTTTAACGATAGCGTATCTATCTCTTGCAACCAATGCTATCTGTTCGAAGTTAGAGGGTAAGTAATTTGTGTTATATGGTTCTGCGGTACTAGGGCCTTGATACTCGAATAAGTCGATTAAGACAGGTACACCATTACTTTCTCTTATTACAATATTTTGAGGATGAATATCGCCATGAATAAATTGAGAACGATGAAAGCTCGTTACTGATTTCAATAACAATAGTGCTTTGTCTTTTGCAGAGTCAGCATCACCACACACATCCAACCACTTGTCCCAGGTACAACCTTCAATCCATTCATATGTAACAAATAAACTTTGCATATTAGGGTTGTAGCCAAAATCTTGTACACTCGCTAAATTATCTAGAGAACTGTTTTTTAATGAATTGACCCTTTCCAAAAATGTCGCAAGTTCAACATTAATTCTCTTGTCTGCGGTAAATTGACTTACACCATGCCATAGACATATTCCTGTCTTTTCATCTTGAGATCGCAACAAAACAGACGTAGCAGATTTCTGCTTAATTGGTGTAGGCATATGTGTCATATAGACATTAATGTCCGAGTAGTACTTTTCTAATTCAGAGGCTGTTGTGAGATTACAATTAGATTTTTCAAGTAACCTATTCAATTCATCAAGAGCTACTGACATGTTACTAAATCTGTTCTTAGCTTCTATATCAAGACAACACTCAAGCCATGTGTCTATAAGTGCATCTTTAAAACTATTATCTGGTTTCCCCCACCCGTAGATCCCATCATCTAGCTTGCGTGGCCAAGTTCCATATGCAATATAATGCGCTACTGCTCCCGCTAAATAAACATCTCTAGTAAATGGTGTCCCATCTTTGTCCTCATATAAATCTTCTGGAATTTCTACTCTACCGGACTTTAAAATATCTCTAACAGTTCTAACAGATTGACGATCTTTATCTGGATAAGAGGCGGTTAAGAAATTAGAAAATGTAACTTTACTAGGTAGAGATAACCATATGCTGTGCTTTCCAATATCTCTATGTGCGACATCAATATCATGAAGGCGGGCTAGATGACTCACAAGAACCTTTATTATATCTAACCGTCCATCATCTGTTAGCTTACTCCCTTTTCTAGCCATAAACTCATCTAGTCTGAGTCTATTACCTGGCCATTTATATAACTCTACAAAATCGCTAGTAATATCATCAGGTGATGGTATGTAATTTAGTTCTAAATGAACATCTTGTAGTGTTTCATCTTGATTATCGATATAACCTAAAACTTTAGATTCTCTATAACCAATAAGTGATTTTTCTTCCGGTGTTTGTGCTTTTTCAGCGATTGAAGGTGCCCAAAAATCCCACTTACGCATAAGTGTTTTATAGTTAGCATCATCTGTACGCTGAGCCAAATATTCTGAATAAATATTATCTTGATGTGTAAATAGTGCATTTCCAGTTTGCGCATAGTTATTTACGCAGAAAGTCTTTGGTTTAAAATCTACGCTATTATTAACAAAGAAATTTTTAAATATTTTGTAATTATTGTAGGGTTTGTTATCTTCTTTTTTTACCAGATGTCCATAACCTTCACTAGGATGATTGAAAAACTTAGAATATTTTTTAGTAGTACAAATATCAATAAATTCATCAACTGTGAATACAAAGTCTTTTTCATCATCGGGCAGGCTACTTTTATCCGCTGAACCACATAAAACAACACAATTATCAACGAAAGGATTAAAGATCTTACCTTTGAGCTTTTTAAGTAACTTTGTATTTAATATCTGAGCAGCTCTTCTAACTTGTTTTAGCGGATTTTTTCTAGTTTCCTGTCTAGTGCCCCAGTCAAGAACCCAGTTTTGGCCTTTTGAATATATCTTCCCAGACCACTTTTTGAGTTCAACTACAATAATTCGATCATGAGTCAATAAGATTAGATCCGTTTCAAAAGATCCTGCATTTCTATCAAACATTTCAAGCGATGAGAAACCATGCCAACCTTGGGGTAACTCTCTTTCTAATTTATTAACTGCATCTTTTTCTGAACGATGAAGTCCTTCTTGATTTAAATGAAAAATGTTCATTGCATTTACATCCCTTTAATTATAATGCTCTATTTTTTTTAAAATTTTCTGCCTGCTCAAAAATTTCTTTATACACTTCATCGCGGCTTACTGGTGGGTAACCAAATTTAGCTAACAACATGATCAGGTCTACTTTTAGCTCAGCTTTAATGTCAGCACGTTGGCTCCAGTCGGTGTACTTAGCCTTGTCATCAACCACGCCTTTAACAGCTTTGGCTAGCTCTAATAGCTTTTCTTCTGGGTATTCAAAGTCATATTTAACCGCTAAAGAGTGCAAAATATCGTAGAATGCTTTTTCTTCTAGGTTGATGCCCATGTCTTCAAACGATCCCATTTCTGTTTTGAGATCCTGGAACATATTAATGATTTCATCGGAGAAGTCTTCAAGTACGCCACTGACTAAAACGTCTTCTTCTTTACGTTCGTTATACTGCTCAACTAACGATTTAAAGCGCTCTGTAAAGTCGATAGCCTTAACTTTGTTTACTTGCTTAAACTCACCAATCGCTTTGGCTAACATCTGCTGAAGCAGTTTTATTTTGGTATTGGGTAGTTTGATTTTTTCAATTTTTGCTAGGTAGTCATCATCGAATATATCAACGCCATCTTCGCCTTGACCTAGTTTGAATATCTCTTCGACACCATCGCTTCTTAACGCCTCAGCGATCATCTCACGTACTTTGGCATTCATTTGGGCGGTATCAGGGGCATCGCCTTTTGTTAGCTTGTAAACAATAGAACGGACGGCCAAGTAGAAATGAATATAGTCGCGCTCTTGTTGTGAAATTTTTTCACTACCACAACATACGTCATAGGCTGTTTTTAAACGTTTAATTAACGCCATAAACCGATGTTCTAATTTCTGTGTTTGCAGTACAAATTCAGCAGCATTATTCAAGCAATTTAACTGCGCTACTGGCTGGCCAGTAAAGTAAGGCCCTTCATCAAATTGGTATAACAGTTTACTCAAAAGATCTAAGTGATCTTTTACTACAATCACTGATTGAGCAATATCTTCAAAATTACTTTCATCAGTTTTTGAATACTGCGCCAAGGCTTTATTCATCTGTGTTTTAATACCGATGTAATCAACCACCAAGCCTTTGTCTTTACCTTTAAACTTACGATTAACGCGAGATATAGTTTGAATCAGGTTATGGCGTTGAACAGGCTTGTCGATATAAATAGTATCCAGACAAGGAACATCAAAACCTGTTAGCCACATATCAACAACTATGGCGATTTTGAAGTTAGACTTTTCATTTTTAAACTGGCGGTCTAAATCTTTACGGTGATCTTTACTGCCAAGTAAATCCCATTGTTCTTTAGGATCATCTTTGCCGCGAGTCATCACCATTTTAACTCGTTCCATCGGTTTAATTTTTTTACGCTCTTGCTCGGTTAGTGTTACGCCAGCCTCACATTCAAGTATTTCAAACCATTCAGGTCGTAGCTCTTTTAACTCTTTATAAAATGAATAGGCAATTTCACGCGCACTGCTAACAAATATAGCTTTACCTTTAATGGTTGCTCCTTCATCAACACGACTTTCGTAATGAATTACAAAGTCTTGAGCTAACGCATGAATACGATCAGGGTCGCCAAGAATGGTTGTCATATTCGCTGACGATTTTTTACTTTCTTCTATCTGATGTTCGTTACCGCCATCATCTGCGCACTGCTGATAATAGGCTTCAATTTCAGCTAACTTGGCATTATTTAAAATCACCTTAGCTGCACGGCCTTCATACACAATACGTACTGTTATTTCATCTTTAAC
>TARA_R110000737_G_scaffold62672_2_pt1 | contig 11420 bp, 5 predicted proteins | sample TARA_R110000737 | Tara Oceans TARA_R110000737 (sample SAMEA4398027) | marine metagenome | biome: Polar Biome; feature: [SRF] surface water layer (ENVO:00010504); material: water (ENVO:00002006), including particulate matter (ENVO:01000060) such as... | depth 5 m
TACAGAATTGAACCTTCATGTTTTGGCGTATAATTTAAAAAGAATGCTCAATATATTTGGAATAGAAAAGTTGATGAAGGAAGTGATGTTGCCGTAAGAGGTAACTCTTTCCTTAAAAGACCCAAATATGTTCCAAATAGGAGCCAACAAGAGCAATTTTGAACGAATAAAAAATATAAAGCATGGATATTCATAAATATCGGCTTCGCTACGCGAAGCCTTCTAAAGAGCTGATATAAACCCTCAATAATGAAAACTTACAATAAATAGTTTTCACACAGGCTGGGCTAGCTGCAGTCGTAAATCGCAACAAACAGCTAATGTCCGCTTTGTCGGAGAACTTGTCGTTAGTGAAACAAAAGCTAAGGTCAGCTAAGTGGAAAGTTAACTTAATTTATTGGTGGCAAACCTAATAAAATTCAGTGGTCACAGTAAATGATATTTGGTGGCAGTTTTAGACGATAATGACTGGCTCTTTTGATGTAATTGAGTGGTAGAACTGGTGCAATTATCCATGTGGAATTTAAATCCCTATCTCACCGCCACATATAGAGAAGCCCGTTAATCGAAAGATTGACGGGCTTTTTTGTTTTCTGAAATATACGTTTTTAGGTTTGCTTGAAAAGATCACCATCAAATTAACTTTTATGTAAAGACTTTAAATCAGAATATATAACAATCTATCAGCAATATTTAGATTCACTTAGTGCGCTAAGCGGAAGTTTCGCGTGGCGCCAACTCTCCACGTTCATTGTGACCGAACGACCTGAAGAAAAGCTTATAGCTACCTGCCGAACCAGTTTGAGTAAAATGATTGGTCCATATACCATCGCTGGTTTGTACATCACCATGACTACCATCATCATACCGCTTTAGTAGGTAGTCCGATGGTTAAAACATTGAAACCACTGGTAGCATTAAGAGCGGCTAAAAATCGAGCATTTATTAATCCGACCACAAAGGCAAGTAACTACTTGTACTAGGATGGCTAGTTCCCGGCGACCGACTTTCAGCATAAAGCTCTGCAAGAGAGTAAAATGATTCTCCGGGCGCTGCAGTAATGTTCTCATCTATCCAGTTAATTAGTAGAAAAAACGAACCAAAGATACTGGTATTTAAGGTGTGCCCGCTCTCATGTGCAGAAACTGATGGAGATAAAAATCCTACGCCAAAATCTGGTAGAGGGGTGATGTCTGTGTTGATATAAGTAAATATCCAAATTGAAACACCTCTTACAGATCCTAAAACAAGAATATCTGGAAAATTAAAACGTATTTCAAGTGCCCCACTGGTTGGGTCTACCCTCAAAGCACTCTTTCCGTGTTGAATTATGGCTGCTGGTATCGCGTAAAGTGCGGTAATTAATGCGACAGGAGCGCTTAAAATTGCTAATGGCATTATCCAGGTACACCAACCCAAGATTGGTTGAATTAATCTTAATTGTGACAGCGTTGAAAATAATGCGAGCATAGGTAATAACGAGAAAAACGCTAAGACAGAAGATAAAGGAATAGTTGACCAGAAGAAGCAGATAACGAAATTCGTAGCAACACACATTCCAACAAAGAATCCAAAGGCAAATTTTTCAGTTTTAAAACGAGGAAAGCGATATGTATTCTCAGGAAAAATAATATCACTAGCTATAACCGCTGAACTTGAATAACCTATTTTACCAATAAGATAGAAAAGCCATACGACGATAGCGTTGACAATTAACCATATACTAAATTTCCAAATAATAAACGAGGTCGTAACCCAACCATGGAAAATTAGTCCTGACAGAACTCCAATCATTGTTCCAATAACAAATCCAACAAAAATCATTTAATATTCTCCATTATGATAATCAGGGAAGTTCAAGAAGGTTTGGCCAACCACAACTAGGATTAATGAGAAACAGAAGTCCTGCAACTAAACCAAAAGAGAAAGCAGCTATTAAAATGGCGGCATTTAAGCATATAAAGAAGAACACCAGACAGAAGATGGCCGTCCATTCAAATATCCAAACTAGGGCGCGCAGGAATCGACACCAGCTCCAAGAACAGAGCACTAGTAGTAACATTAATACAAGTATTGCAGCCAGTGTAATACCAGCAGTATAAATCAAGGTCACATTAGGTGGAAATGGGCAAAAAGCTAATATAACTTGCGTTATAAATGCGATAATACCAAGTAATAACAAGATATAAAGTATCGCGCAGATGAAATTACCTAGACAAGAAATAAACGATGAGAGGCTATCAAAGCAGCTACTATTATCATCATCGTCATCGTCATCGTCATCGTCATCTGTATCTTTACATCCTGTAAGTGAGATATTCATGGCTTTTTGTAGACAGCCTGGTGCGCTGGCTGTAATGACAACTGAAACGACTTGGTCAGCTGCAATTGAAATCTGATAAACGGATGTTGAATTAAAATTATCTAGAGTGCCATCTATTATCCATGTGTAATCCCATTGAGGGCTGATAGGGGCTGTCACTGTTATTGTGTAGTCACCAGCAGGCAAGCAGTTGTTCAAATTGTTGATGATTTGGCCGTTACTGTTTTTTACTTCAATAGCAATGTCTTGATTACAATCTGTGTTGCACCCAACGAGTGAAACTTCACGGCCTTTAGGAATGCAGCCTGATTTAGTAATGATGACATCCACTTTCGTTGTGTTATTTTGTGAAACTAGTACATCTATTTTTTCAGGTGGTACCTGAGTTGTTTGAGAAACATCGTCAATCTCCCAAAAGTATGAAATGTCGGGACTAGGTAATGGATATATTACTTCAACTTCATAAGAGCCACCTGAAAGGCAAACTACATTATCCGGCACCACAACACTGCTAAGTGAATCTTTAACCTGAATAATAACGTCATCAGGACATATATCTTCACACTCTGCCAGGCTAGGGACGAGTATTGGAATAGACGGGCATCCTAGAGGAGAAAGATCGGTGTTAAAAAATTCAATAAAGGGCGTGGCAATTGGCGTTACATTAGGGTCATAGCTACAAATAACATTACTTACAAAAACATCAGTGCCCGCAGGTACGGTAATTGGACCACCGAGTATCGGTATTCCTCCCGGACCGCAATTAACCGAAACGACGATATCATTAATTGATGGGTTTGTTACATGAAAATGGATTTTGACGTGGACTTGACCGTTGGGTGCACAAATAACTTGCTGTGGTCCACCTACGTCATCACCACCATCATTAAAGTCTATAACAGGGCATGTAATACAGTCTATTTTATCAATCCAGGGTGGGGCTTTACAGTCTGGATCTGAGCTGCAGAATGCATTGATGGTTAGTTCGTCACCACAACGACATCTTTTTAGTTGATCGAATTCAATGTTCCAAGTTCCATCTTCCTGAACACTTGCATTCTTAGTTATATCTTCGGTGTTGGAGCAGTTGATTGTTACAGTTACGATGCTAGGTTTGTTGATTACTAGAGGCTTACATTCAGTAGCCGTACCAAATATAATAATTTTTTGAAGTGGGTTTCCAATACTTTGTACATCTTCGATAGTGACTGTGCATGCCATGTTAGTTTCATCCTGAAGAGGAGAAGTAGAACAAACGTCACTTTTCATTAGATCTAAAATATAGTTTAGTTCATAATTTCATATTTTATTCATGTTTATTTTGTTTTTTACTTTAATGAAGCTACGAAAGTCAGATTTTTCTCTCATATACTCACCTGTTTTCACCAAATTTTAGGTAAAGGACAAGTGCGTCCCGCTGTTGTGCTGAAAAGTATGGGTTGATGTTTATGGGATATTATCCAAGCTAAGATGAGGCGACATACCTCAAAACTTAGTGTAGGAAAAAGTGAATGTGTTATCGGGGTAGACGGTGCTTGCCAAGTACACCATTACCGCGGAGCGGTTTAGTTCTTAGTCAGAGCAGAAGTCATAAGCGCATCAAAGCGCCTTCACATGACGACATGGTAACGCTGGTTCACACCAACAGCCATGGTATCGTCTGGTATTTAGAAAAATGAGGTCTCGAGGTTCGCGACATGTATAACACCTGCCTAAATCTACCTATCGATGACGAAGATAGTCTGCTGCAATTACAAGGCGCTTCTGTCAGTTACCTCATAACAGAAGTTTTTTCTCATCCATTGACCTGCACCAACAGTCAATTCAATGACCCTGTACTCAACAAAATCGGACCCTATTGATTAGATCAGGTATACGTTTTAGTCTTTTATACTCAAGGCAACTAACTTCTTATGCTTACAGTCACCGCTTACCTTGCTCGGCAAGGACTTCTTGGCAGGGTGGTTGATATATCATGTTCACAAACTTGCTAACGCCGTAAAATCCACTACTCTAAAATCAATCGCACTCTACAGGGATGTTAACGATGGGTTTGTATTTAGATAATTACGATGTGGGTTTGGCTATATCGGGTAAGGCTTTAGAAGGCCTTATTCAAACCTTTGTGCTGGAAGAAATAGCCGGGTTTGGTTTGCCCTTTCAAATTTTATTTGCCGATTCGGCCATTGAAATAGGGATGCCTAGCGTAGAGCTACTGCCTCGTGGGCGATTGAGTCCCTTGGGGCAGATTCTACCAGATCGTGAAATTTCTCTTGTTCATCTGCGTGACGTCCCTCCTAACAGCCTCGCCATTGACTTTCCTTTTAAAAATATGAATTTAGCTTTAGAGGAAACATATATTCAATGTGCCGATGGCGTTTTATCCTTAGTGTTGCCCCTGTCATATATAAGTAATATTTCGGGAGAAAGTCGACTTGGTTTTGAATTACAGCAGGCAAAGATATGGATGGTTTTTACCCGTAATTCGCCTGGGGCACTTTTTCATCAGGGGATGGAAAATCAGCTCAATGGGTTGTTGACGAACGGTGATGACGGCGGCGCCGATAATAGCGGCTTGTTAGAGGTGTTAACGCCAATTATTGAACAGCTTAATGACGTTTTACCCGGCGAACCTCAATGCCCCATTACTTTAAATGAGGTTGATGATAGTTCAGCAGACGTTCATCCATTGTTGTCAGTGCCGAGTGATATGCTGTGTACTGATTTTTTATTTAAAGACGCTGATGATAAATACGAGCGTGTATTATTTATTTTTTCAAGATTGTCTCCAGATATTGCAGAAAGCCCTGTTAGTGATTCAGATATAGATGTGTCATGGCGGCAAACGGGTAATAAGGCGGTAGCTGTTATTTCAAATCGATTCTTAGTGGAAGATATTTTTCCGCCCAGTCTCGCTGCAGTCATATTAAATACACAGAGTACAAATCTGAAGAAAATAACAGATTTTAAAAACGAACAAATACGATTAGAGAATGAAGCCAATAATGATGATATAGCACTTACTGAGTTCTCTTATGAGGAGCTGTTGGCGGCACATTTTGATACTTCAAAAGCAATTATTGAGCCTATACCTTATCGTTTTATAGGGCTGCCTCTACAGCAAGACCCTACTGTTAACCAACTAAATGAAGACTTGCCAGATGGTTTTGATATTGATGAGTCCGGTTATCAAATATGTAATGGATTTATTGAATCTATAGAGATGACCTTAGTCAGTACACTTCACCCAGAGCAGCAACAAATTGTTAATGCGCTGCGAGTACAGTTAGGCGTAAGTGCTGATATAAGTACTGACGACATTATACCCGACTATAGCTTTGATGGCTGGGTCAGTTTATTTATTTCATTTAAAGCGGTACAGGGGAGTTTAGTGCCTGATGTATGGGTAGATACTGTGCAGGGTTTGCAAATAAACATTGGTACTATACTTAATCTGAGCCCCGAATTGGTAACGCCTTTTATTTTAAACCCCCTATCAATAGCGTTCGCAGACATTGGCGAAATAGATGCGCCACTACCCATCCCCTTATTATTTAATTCGGTGGTGTGGGATGACTTAATTTTAAAAGGTGAGTTTGATAAACGGGCATTGATTAATTCAGGGGTGACGGAACCGCGCCAACACGATTTAATTGGCAATGCTTATGCGGGTATCGATAATTGTTGGTTGCGTTTAGATGCAGATAGCGAACAATTGGGACGCATCAATGATAGTGAGGATAATCGCTGGCGCAGGGCCCATTCCGAAACGCTTACCACGGATGCAGTCTGTCGTTTTTCGGTGGCAGAATTTACCGTCGTTAATGATGCTCTTGCGGTCGATTTAGGTATTTATCCGCTATGGCAAGCGCGTAATAAGGGGGTAGCGGATATACTATCGGCAGACCTTGACTACACAGCATTAACAATTAATTGGCCGGATATTATGCCAGGTGAAGCACAGCTTATTGCGGTGCGCTCTGCGCAAGGGCGATATGCCTTGTTGGTTATCACAAGTGCAATCTCTCAATTGCAGTGTTTTTATCGGCGTTATCCGCAACTGATGCATAGTAATGAATTACTCTCAGCGGGGCAAACAAATTATCGTCTTATGCCTGGGGCACGTACCGAAACGATAAATTTACCTGTGATAATGCCAGGTGGACAATGGTTAGGTAATCGTGACATTTCAATCCTGTCAGGTCGTCAAACATTACAAACAGTTGTCACTGTCGATGCAGTTTTTTATCGATGGATACAGCCGGTTGAGATGGAGTGGCGCGTTGAAGACACAGAAGGCCAGATAACCGTTTTAACAGAAGGTGTAGAAACTATCGTGTTAATATCCGGTGCATCTGTCAAATGTAAGTGGGTTAGCTTTAAGGGCGGCGATATCCGTGAATCACTTAATGGAAGTTTTGGTAGCCGATGTTATTTTGAAACGACGATGGGTAGCAGCGGTGAATTTACCGTGCATGTTAGTGCAAGGGAGCCATGCACTACTAATAGCTGGCAAGATTCGCATTCAGTGACTTATAACGGGAGGCGAACGTTCTTGTCTGGTTTTGATAAAGTTCTAGATTCACTTAATGAGAGTTTACGAAACCTAGGTGAATTGCCGGGAGCCGGTCCTATACCACCGCCCATAAAGTTAGAGGGTTGGGGTATGATGGTGAGTCAAGATCAGCTGAGTGATGATGAAACTTATAATGGCGTCCCCGTCCCGAAATCAGCGCTACAAAAATCCCTGAAAGAGATTGTTGCTGTTTATAGTTTGGGTGATTCCGCTAGGGATATTGTTGTTGACTATCACAGAGTATTTCGAGAAGCCGTTGATAAACTACCAGATCATTTTTTGATAGAAGAGGGTCAAGCCGATAAGCTTGATGTAATAAAGCTAAAAAATAGAATGGCTTTATTCATCGGAGTTGTAGTCGTTTCTATATTTTTGGTATGGCTTGGGTCAAAACTATAATCGGGCTACGTGCTTTATTACAAAGGCTATTTACAAGGTTGATGGTTATGCGGCTTATCAGCAAATAGACGGCACACTCGTGGTATGCCTTGCACACATGTGGCGAAATTTCATATAAGCGCAATAGTGGCGCTTTTCAAGGTACATGTTCGGCTAAGTTGATATTTGCGCCGCCTTATTTGTTTTCACTTTTTCTTTGTTCGTTGGGTTTAAGGCAACTTCGTCGATTGGTACAACCATTCTCATTATCAAAGTAGTATTCGTTTTGTGGCACCGGTTATGCGCCATGAAAACAAATTAAGCTTACAGGTTGGGCGGCTCCGCGTAGCGGTTTAGTTCAACAGTTGATTATATATACGTCTCAGTAACACCCCAACGGCTAAGCATATTTAATTATAGTAATTTGGTAAACAAACAATGAGTTAAAAAGCTTTTTGGTTTAAATAATTGAATAATACAGCTACAGCGAATGACGGCAACTGGCACCAAGCAGCTCTTAAAGGGCTGCTATTTTGTTTCTACTTAAGGTCAGCAAAGTGGCAAAAGTGATCATTAGAAGCCAGTTTCATTTAGTGGTTGGGAGTCTCAAAGATTATGCGTAGTTACATAAATGAGAATACTATCAGTCCTTACGAGATTCACCAGTAAACAAACTCAACTTATTTTATCGACAGTTTAACGTATACACCTTTGTTTTTTATAATATTTACTCTAATGACAATTTTATTGAATAAAACTAATGGCCATACTCGTCCCATTCTGCCTGCCATATTTAGCAAAGCCTGTTACGAAAGATTGACGGGAGTTTTGAGTGAAAATAAATTAGAAATCCCAACCCAAGCGAAGATAATAATGACCGCCGTTAAAACCAGCAGGGGAGTTTAAAGGATATATAGCACCTAAAAACCCAGAGGTACGGCCTTCACTGTACTCCTTTGGATAAACATCAAATACGTTCTTAGCACCTAAGGCAATCACTAAATTCTTGGTAATATCATAGGAAATTTCTAGGTCAGTAATAACCATAGGATTCACTTTTTCAATGAGAGATACATCATTAAATTGTGCGTTATAAAAGCTGCCATAATAATTAATGCGTACCATTGCACTTATTTCTTCTTGCGTAAAAGAGTATGTTAATACAGAGCGAATTTTTGGAATGCCGTCTTCTCGTTCCCTAAGTACATTAATGTTTGAGATCGGACTTTTGGGGTTAGTAACATATAGTTGGGTGTCTGTATAATTAAATGCGAGTGATAAAAGATCATTCTTTCCGACCAGTTGAAATGGTAAACTTACAACTAAATCAACCCCTTGGGTCGTTGAATTAAAATCATTAGCATAATACTGAATGTTAGTTACGTTAGAGTTGATTTCAGATACAGTTAATAATGGTGCATCACTTGCCACGATTTCACTGGAGAATAGTGATAACCGATCATCTACTTCTATATAAAAATAATCCAAAGTAAGATTAACGGGTCCTATCTCTGATAATACGCCAAAACTAAAGCTTGATGCTGTTTCTGGTTCCAGTGCTCCTCCAGAACGTGCGGTTGCAATTGGACTCAAAGCACTTACCAATTGTGACCTTTGCTGTACAACGCTATCATTTACGATAGAGTTTGAGGTCGATATACGTTGCAGAGTCGACTGTGCAACGGTAGGAGCTCTAAAACCTGAGCTAAGTGTCGAACGTAATGCAATTTCATGAGTTACTTGTAGCCGAGCTGAAAGTTTGCCATCAAAACTATGACCTATTGCACCTATATCTTCATATCTCATTGCAAGTGATAGTGAAAAATTATCAGTAACGTCGGTTTCCATATCTAAATAGACGGCGTTTGATTTACGATTGTCTAGGCCAGCAGTATCGGGGGAGAATCCAGGAAAACCATTAGCACCTATTGCTTCACCATTACTTGAAAAGGAACCCGTGACATAAGATGCGCTATCTCCCGCAACCACTTCAAATTGTTCAAAATGATTTTGAAAACCAAAGGCTATATTCAACACCGACTCAAAACCAAGATCCACAGGATAGGTAAAGTCGGCGTTAAATACACGCTCTGTTTGAATTTGTGAGCCTAATTCAAAGTTGCTCGGAGAGCTTTCACCTAATGATGCATTCACGCTATTACGTAGTCCATAATCAATATAGTTACGACCGATCACCATACTAATATCATAGGTAAATTCAGAACGACGGTTGTCGATAGCGCCTCTAACCCCTCCCACTATACTACTATCGGTTATTTCTCCGCTAAATCTTGGGGTAAACCCTCCAGGAAAGCGTTCATTAAAAGCAAAACAATTAACATTGGAAAAAACGGCATTTAAGGCTTCAGTATCACCGGCACTGCCAGGAATTGTCGGTGTAGGGCAGTTACCTGAATTATTATTAGTTAGGTCAAAAAACAGCCGGGTACCATCATTGGGGTTGGTAAATATACCGGCGCGTGTATTGGGGTTGCGATAAAAAAAACTACCATCAACGGTACGTTGTGCCCAGTTGCCAAATAGATAAAGTTGCTTAAAATTACTGTTACTTGCAATATCCATTTCAATATTGCCAACGAGCTTTATATTGTTAGTAATTTTAGGGGCCCCCCAAATAACAACCGGGTCTTGTATCTCATTTTTGCTAATACCACTATCAATTAAACTCTGTACTGCAGGATCTTGAATGCCCCGAGATGTCGCATCGCTTTCTGAAAATTCGAATGAAAAGTTTGCCGTACCATGCTCAGAAAAATTGCTCCCTAAAATACCAGACAGTTCAAATTTAGTGCCATCACCTTGATAATATTGGCCTGTTCGCATTTCAATACGATTGACATCTGCACTGTTTTCTAAACGCAAATTAATAACACCGGCGATGGCATCAGAGCCATATTGCGCGGCAGCACCATCTCTTAATACCTCGACACTTTTAAGTGCAATACTAGGAATAGGTTCTAAATCTACTCCGTGGGCACCGACATTTAAGCCAGATATATATTCATAGATAGCAGCACTACGATGGCGACGTTTGCCATTCACTAGTATTAATATACTATCGGTCGGTAAACCTCTAAGGTTAGCTGGCCTTACTAAAGTACCCGCATCGCTAATCGCTTCCTGCGTCGAGTTATATGAGGGAATAACATTTGACAGTGTAGAAATAATATCGCTATTACCGCGAGTATTTAAAACTTGCTTATCAATGACATCCAAAGGCGCCAATGCATCTCTAGGTGAGCGGTTTATTCGACGTGAACCTATAATTTGTATACGTTCCGCTTCAATTTCCTTATTGGTATTTTTTGAATTTAACTCAGTGGTATTTTGGAAAGTAATTGGCGGTAGATTAACTTCATGATTCGAAATGCCGTTAACTTGCTGATTTAATTTGCTTTTTAAAAGGCGTTGAGTGTTGAGTTGCGCAGAATAATTGTCGTAATTTGTCAATGTAGAAGATACTGCAATCACACGTTTTTCGGTGGCAATGGCATTAAGCGGGGTATTTAAAAGAATTTTCCCTAAAGCATCAGGAAGTGAATAAGTGCCAAAAAGTGGATTAGTTATTACGATAATAGAATCATCAAATGGATATAAAAGAGAGTATCCAGATATCTCTGCCAATTTATCTAAAGCAGCAGCAGCATTCATTGCGGGCAATTGAAATTTGTAATGTTCCGCTGCTTGACATACGAACGCATTACCTACCAACACCAAGCTAAATACAATAGAGCATGAATTGTATTTATGCTTTTTATAGTTTATTAGCCAACTGAATATTTTATACATCGCTTATTGTCTGATAGTTTTCTTAAGATAACGATCGTAGTGAGTATCACCCGATCATTACTTGTTTTGGATTGATAAGCTGTTCCTCGTTAATTCTGGTGATTTTTTAAATCGGTAACTGTAACTGCTTCTGTCAATAGTCGGCTAACAATGTGTTAGCTAGTGATATTGTCATAGTAGCATCACAAAAGTCTATCGAACAATCTCAATAGTTTTAATTAGTTGTAATAACAATACCGATTGTTCATTGCTATATAATATATTGTGGCAAGTAAAATGGTGCAGTTGTTTTACTTGCTATCATTTATCTGTGAAAGTTTGCTCAGTTATTAT
>TARA_R110000737_G_scaffold258613_1_pt1 | contig 11391 bp, 24 predicted proteins | sample TARA_R110000737 | Tara Oceans TARA_R110000737 (sample SAMEA4398027) | marine metagenome | biome: Polar Biome; feature: [SRF] surface water layer (ENVO:00010504); material: water (ENVO:00002006), including particulate matter (ENVO:01000060) such as... | depth 5 m
GTTTGTATATAACTTCATAGTAGTTACTCCTTTAGGTATACTTTAAGTATATACTTATCTCCTATTCCTTTTAGATAACTCTTTAACACTTTAAGTAAAACTATAAGTTTATTATAAGGGTACTCTAAAAGTTTGTCAAGCGAATAATGACAAAGAAGATGAAATAAGTTATACTTTAAGTATAAAGTGTGTTAAATATGTCACATATTAGTCAACATACCAACTTGTTGTGTGGTCATATGCGTCAAATTGTCCATCTGATGCCTCATAACCTTCTGTTATTACCACTAGGTCACCAATTAGTGATGACTTATCAGCAAATGTTACTGCTTTAGATAAGTTATCTGTCGTAGTTGTTTCAACTATTGACTTACCTTGTTTAATCTCAACCATATATTTAAAGCTCATAGTAGTTTCCTTCTCTATATCTATCTATTTGATAATGATCTAGTTGTAGTTGGTCAATAAGAACCTCTACGTCTAGGTTTAAGTCGTATAACATTTCTGCTAGTCTTTTAGGATGATCTAGTATCAATTTCTCAATAGCTTCAATCTCCTTTACATCCTTGTCTTCTAAATCTCCACTGTCAGGCTCATTCCAGATGCTCAAGGGGGTAGGTTCACGTTCTATCTCTAAAGCCCCCCAGTCGGCTTGTTTGAGCTTCTCAAGTAGGTCTAGTGCAAAGAATACGTCTTGTGTTTCTCTAGGTGTATGTTGATTGTAATATCCAACACTAATATTAGTACACTCTGGTATAATCTCTGCATATTCCATTGAGTCTGTATAAGAACCATAAGTATCAAGTTCTAATCTCCATTGACCTGCTAATCTATCAATCAATGAATAACCAAATATATCACTACAAGTTCTCTCAAGTGATTGATGTGTTACTACACTGGTAGTGCCTAACCTATCAAAAGAGATAACAGCATCAATATGATCTAACCAAGGATATGTATTTATATCACTATCGTTATTCTGATAGTCAACATAAGAGTTAACAATACCTCTTGAACCTATACCACCAATCTCTTCAGCGGCATGACAAACATACACACCTTCAACACCTGCTTTGATCATATTAAGTTGTAACCAAACACCAGTAGTACAATCAGCACCTAAACATTCTTTATCAGGATATGTTTTACTCATTATACCAGTTGCATGATCCATTGTGACACTCTGCATACCCTCAGTCTTATGAACAGTATCGTAGTGAGCTGCAAAAAGGACACGAGGTTCATGTCCAATTATATGTATATAGTTACCAAACCTATCAGGATTACCGAAGGTAGGCCTTAAGAACCTATCAGCAAAAGCTTTCTCTGATGCACTATAAGCAGGACGCTTGTAAGCCATCATAGCAATCAACTCTTGTATTAAGTCAAATTTATTCATGCTGTTTCCAATTCCAATTCTGATTGTTGTTGTTCATAGTAGTCAACATAGTCTTCAAAGAGGTGAGAAGGTATAAACTCTTGAGTTTCCTCATGTAATGAACAGTCACCTGCATACCAGTACTCTTCAGTAAACTCAACAAACACTGATTCATCTATGTGCATGTCTACTTCTCTTAGGATGTCTGCACCATCTGCATTTGTACCACAATTCATCCAAGCATATATACTGTCTTCATTGTGTATAGTTTGATTAGTAACTTCACATTCAGTGTAGTTCTCTTCAAAGCAATATCTGCAATAGCTTTCACCCTCTGGTGTAGTACACATATCTTCTTCAAGTTCACCACAGTTATCACAAGTATGACCATGAGATAATGTACCATCTGTCTCAGTAAGTGAGAACTCACCATCATCATTTAATACGAAATACTGTTTACCATTGTTACGAATAAGATCACAACGATATTCACCATCAACATAAGGCACGATAGGGTCATGCACATCACCTAACACTTTAAGTTTTAGACCTGTCCATCCATCACAAGTATCGTTATGGAATGTAGAACCCATAAAGTCTAGGTGCTGTTTCATCATGTCTAATGATTGCTCACACGCACCATACATTGATTGATGAACATAAGCAACGTCTACACCCTTGCGATGTATACCGATAACTGTACGCCCTGCAATGTGGTTTTTCTTGTCCTTGAGGTACAGGATACCGAAATCACCAGAGGCATACGCTTCACCTACACTAAAGTATTCACCCTCACAATCATAGTCATCGTGCCTACCGATTTGTTGCATACAAGATGTAGCTAAATTCTTACGTTCAGCGGCGAGCCTAGGGTTGCGGTAAGACACTGTTGAATGTTCATAAGCGGCCAGAAAGTCCTCCGCTTTCTCTGAATACACTAACTCAAACTCACGAGGTTTTGACTGCTCAATCCAATCTTCTGTTATACTAGCAACGTGTTGATTAGTTAAGTGAGCGAACATACGACGAATTGCCTTGCCACCCTTCATAGTAGTTACACGATCTCTAAGCTTGTCCTTATGTGTAAGGAACATAGCGATTTGACCTTTATTCTTAGGACACTCAGTAGGGTTAAAGATTGAAAGTATTTTAGTAATATCTGACCATACAAGATTTGAATCATTTAAACCATTGTATTCTCGGTGAGTAGTCGACTTCAAGAACTCAGCTAATGCACTAGTCTGATCAAACCGAACATCATCATTGTGTATAAGCGAGTCAACAATGTCATCAAGTGAGCCATACTTAGAGTCTTTAAAAGCTTCAAGTGCTTCCTCTCTGGTATGTATCCATTTTTGTTCATGTCTATCTTTTAATTTGTCTTCATTTACAATCTCACGAACACCATTGGTGTAGTCCATGTTCTCGTAACGTCTCCAACTATTAACTCCGTAGTTAGAGCAAGCATAATAATATTCAGTATAATTATAGTTATCATCACTCTGGATAATACGTTTTGTTTCAAGTATCTCATGGTACTCGTTTGGTGATACTTCCATAAACTGTTTCATAATACAAACCTTTCCTATGTTGTATTGCTCGCCACTATCTTCATAGTAGTTGATGATTAATTTAAATAATGATTATATAGGCATCCTTCAAGATATGCAATAGCATTATCAATAGGGATAGTTTCAGTTAAGTATTCTTTTGGGCTTTCTTGATTAGCTTGGTGGTATAGTCTAACACCACCAAGATTATATTCTGTAGTTATATGGGCACAACATTCGAGATTAACTCTCCCAACTAAGTCCCTGAGATTATCCATATTAGCTATCATATAAGTCCCTTTCTGGTGTTTCACTCATGTCAATCATTTCAACGATTGTCTTGTTAATAATAACTTCATACTCACCTTTTTCCATCCATGTGTCATATGTTCTAACAGCATCCATAAAGTAATCTTTTTCAACTGTCACAATAGGCAACGTATTGCCCTTCTCGAACACCATTACCTTGTAATAGTGAAAGTTTGAATAGTGTTTCATGGTAGTTACTCCTTTTCTCTTGTTTCAATTCTAACATCACGACCATCAGCTTTAAAGTAATCAAATAAACTTAATGCTTTGCCATAAGATAACCACTGATCATTATATTTACCATCTAGCACCACTGTAAAGTCATGCCTAGATACCCAATTTGTAAAAGCTGTTACTTCCATTATAATTCCTCCAATAAGATTTCTTCAATTTCATTTAAATCTTCACTGATTGTAGGCACTTCATTTAATTCTTCTAATAAATCTAACATAATTAAACCCTTCCTAATAATTTATAATAAGCTTCCATACCTTCAAGAAAACCCCTCTGGTACTCGGTATCAGCAGGGTCATTATGAAAAGAAGCTATACTAACTTCCACATCTGTTATCAACATATATTGAGCTTCATCTAGGGCATGTTGAAACCCATTTTGATATTCTACTGACATTGAAAATACTCCTCTGTTGCCATTACATATGTCCAAGGGTCGACAAGATTTAATTCTGACTTGTCAACTCTAACCATTTTACCAACGTTCTCGGTCACACCATATGAAGTTTGTGTATGGCACTGTTGACGAGTATCAGCAGGGACATGAAGAACACAAATCTGGTTTGTAGTATATCCAGAGCTTGCCACAAACGCATAGTAGTCAACAGCATCCATCATATATGAAGGTTCAAGTATACCTTCCCAATGTCCTACACATTGAGTTACATGACCTCTTAAACGACCTAAAGCACGTTGAGTATCAAGAAACCTAGTGAAGCAAGCAACCTGATGCAAGTCACTAGGGTTATCTATTGCGAATATTACTTTTTCAAGATGTGTCATGTTATTTCCTAACTTTAATATTGATTACCTGATAATATAAAGATTACCAGTATTGAGATTATAATTACCATGATTGATATAAATGTTATCATACTACCCTCCAATTTGCATTAATAGTTTACGATCATACTTATTTGAAGTCAAGATATAAAACACTTCGTCAGCCAAAACATTATCAGCGAAAGAGATTTTACCTACACCAACAGTACCATCGATGTGACCATCAAATCCGAAGGCATTATCGTACTTTTCTGCTATATCAAAAAATATACTTGCACTGTATTCAATTTGTTCTTCAGTGCCATGCTTTAACACCATCATAAACCAATTATTTAATTCGGATTGAGTTCCCACTTGTGATAGTTTCATTTTAGAATTCCTCCTTCAAGATTTGTTTTACTTTTTCATCATCACCTAAAGCTATAGCTCTGGCAAGGTTAACGTTTTCAAGAGCAATATCTGGCTCGATACAATGCTCACTACATAATTCAAAAAACTCGTATGGCTTCATTTTACTTTCCCTTACTTGTTACACAAAGAACTTTATCAGTCCACATTGTTATTTGAGAGCCACCTTGCACCACCTGTTGAGCAAATTGGTAGGCCATTGAAGATGATAATTCACCTGACTTCATTCCATTTAAAATTACACTTGTCATAGTACTTTTCCTATACTGTTTAAGTTAAAACGTTTATACCTAGCATTTGGGAGGTAACGCTAGGCATAACTTTCTTAACTTATAACCCTTGTATTGCGGCAATGATCGCCGCTTTTGTAAAACCCTCTTTATTCATTCGCTTCACAAATGCTTCCGCACTTTTAGGCAATTCGACTTTACTAGGGTTTTTCTTATTAAGAACTTCTTTAACTAATGTTGATCGTAAAGATAGTTTTCTATCTGGATGGATAGCGGCGGCAAAACGAGATAGTGCATAATTATCAACATCAACATTTGAAATATCAAGAATTAATGTCTTTTTATCTTTTGCTTTCTTGAGTTTAGCACCGACGAAAACAGCACCGACAATGGCCTTAGTAGCACTTGCACCTTGCGTATCACCTTTTTTGATTAGTCTCGCTATGGCGCTTGCTAGTGACCGTCCGTCCTCACTATTCATAGTTGTTCTAATTAATTCGTATAGATTAGCACCAGCGGCAACACCAGAACCCATATTTGTGATGAATTTGTTTTCTAAGCTTTTAATGTCGTTTGTCATGTTATGATTTTCCTTTTTAACATTTCCAATAAAAATACACCAGAATAGTGTACTCATATATAAAATATTGCTTACGCTTCATTTTCACCCGTTAATTCAGAACAACACTATATAATACGTGATTATATAATTAGGATTACATTTCGTAAGTACCTTTGGAGACCATCACACACGCGCTCTCGCACTTGTCCACCCGTCCCGAATTCTTTTATTCAGGGTGTCAACATTAAAATGTAATACCATCAGTTTTGCGTTATTTCGCGCTAGTCTTAATTTTCTCTGTTTCTCGGTAACTCCTTTTTGTTTGTTTGTTTCTATATATTCTTTATGGAGATGTTGAACCAATAGTGCAATAGTTATTTTTAATTAATTTCATTTAATTTTATTTATCTTGTAAGTCCTTGTTTTTATTACCTTTTTTCTGTGATCAAATGTAACATATTGTAACATTCCGTGATAATGAGTGTTATAATATAACATTGAAAGGGTGATTTAGAGGCCTGTTTTATCCCAGATTATGTTTTATTCAATGAAATCAATGGGTTAAGTGATTCGTATATATTATCGTTTAAAATCAATAGCTTAGAAGGTAGTAAATCCCTAGTGCATAGTAGTTATTATAATTTATCTAATGAAATCAATGGGTTAAGTGATTCGTTTTGATTTGTTCCTGATTCGTTCTCTTTTTCTAAAATATTCCAGACTGGTTGAGATTATCATATATGAATATTTGAATATGTTATTCCTTTTAATAAGAAGGAACGCGTGCGCGCGTGAGATACTTTTCTTTAATAGTCAAGTGAATTCTTTAAATAATAGTAATTAATTTAAGTATGTGACATATATAGAACAGAGTAGTGAATTTCCCCATTGGAGCTTTTTATATAGTAAAGTACCTAAAAGCATCTAGGGGCGGTGTATGGCCTTATTTGAGCTTCTCAGGGGTAGTTCTCTGTTTGTTTACTGTTTGTTCTTGTTTGTTCTTTTGCTGTTGGTATCTGTTGGTATACTGTTGTATGCAGATGTATATAAACTTGTACCGTGCTTAATCCATTGTATGGAATTGCATACCATAGCATACTGTATAACATAATGTTATAATGTTATAGTATAACATAGTGTAATCATATTTATAATGTAATGTTATAACATAACGTATCTTTATTAAAACCTCATCAGGCGTAGTAGTTACGGGGGGTACAGGGGACATGGGGGGTGTATGTGGTGTTATATATGCACAATGACAGAGAGGGGTATTTTAGGATTGGGTGTTAACCACATTGGTTTACATAGGGTATTAACTTGCCTATACGATGTTTTAAGTGTATTTAATGTAAATTAGGGGTTGACAGGTAGTGCGTCTTAGTGTATACTAAGCGTATAGCTTTTAACCTAATAGTATACATTATGATTTAGCTAAAACAACTATCAACTTTAAAGATAATAACTAAATAATACTTTAAGTATACATTAGGTATTGACTTCGCGGCTAAATGTGTTATAACTTACGAATAGTATACTTTAAGTAATACATAATGGTTTAGTACAACTACTAGTTAATTAATAGTTAAAGTAATACTTATAGTAATACTTAAAGTATCCTTCTATAGATGATTAAATAGGAGTTGATAAGTAATCTTCAGTATATTCTTATTTGTCGTATAACTTAGTTATAAGTTTTTGGGTGAATTCTAATTTAGTTCTTGACTTAATCTCTCACTTATGTTATAACTGGTATCAAGTCACATAATAATAAAAACAATAAGATGACACAATGACAAACCCCAAATATAGTAAGACCGATGACGTCCTAGGTACCTTCTTTAAGGCACTAGCTGATGATGACATAAGGTCTCTATACAATCTTCATATACCTCGTAGTGACGTATTCTACGTCCGAGAGAAGTACCAACAAGATACAGGACATAGAATCTCTCTAGACAGAATGGAAAGAGCTATGTACTTAGAAGGTCTATTAGATTCTAAGGATGTACTAGCTCCACACAGAAAAAGAGATTGGGAATAAAATGGGTTATAGATTAGGTGTTCGTAGTAAGAGTAGATTAAAAGGTCTTCATAAAGACTTAATAGCTGTTGTAGAACGAGCTATAGAAATTACAGAGATTGACTTCACAGTCTTAGAAGGTATGCGTACCTTGGATAGACAGAAGGAATTAGTTAAACGTGGAGCATCCACAACACTCAACTCCAGACACTTAACAGGTCATGGTGTAGACTTAGGTGCTTACGTTGACGGAACAGTAAGGTGGGATTGGCCACTTTATTATAAAATTGCAGATGCAATGAAACAGGCTGCTTTAGAGTTAAAAGTAGATATGGACTGGGGAGGAGATTGGAAATCTTTCCCGGATGGACCACACTACCAGCTATCGTGGAGAACTTACCCACGTTAAAGTTGTAAGGACATAAGCTAGAGGAGAGACAGCTAATGACCGACCCAGAGACAGTAGCAAGAGCTTTAAGAGATATATCAGACTTAGAGAAGAAGACAGACAGTATTAAAGAAGAAGTAGTTGATTTAGAAATTAAGACGTCTAACCTAGCTTTATCCTTAGACACTGTTAAGTTTAGAATCAGATCAATAGACGGACTTATAGGTTGGTTCGGTAAGATAATGGCATCTGCGGTGGTAGGTGGTATTATGGCATTTATTATAAAAGGAGGCCTAGTGTTATAATGTCAGACATGGAGTTTAATACGGTAACCCCTCTTTCGAAGACGATGAAGCAGATAGCTTTATTATCTATTGTAGCCACATTTCTAGTAGGTGGAGTTCTTTCAGCAATGGAAGAGCCAGAACACGTACTAGGTTATAGTTGTGAGGTAGCACCTTGATAGGATCTTTAGTACCTTTATTAACTCCAATCTTAGGTGATGTACTTAAACGTATTATACCTGATTCAGATAAAAGAGATGATATAGAAAGAGAAACTAAGTTAGCTCTTCTAGAACATGCTGACTCTATAGAGAAGGTACGTGGAGAGATTATACTAGCTGAGGCTGGTTCTAGTAATTGGTTGACTGCATCCTGGAGACCTTTACTTATGCTAATAGTAATTGCTATAATTGCTGTTAATTATCTAGTCTTCCCTATCATAGCTATTGCCTACCCAGAGATTATGAATAATGTATTAGAACTACCTGATCAACTTTGGAATCTATTAACTCTTGGTGTTGGAGGCTACGTAGTTGGTCGTTCAGGTGAAAAGATGGTAGACAAATGGTCTAACCCAAGTAAAGGAAAATAGAATGCTAGGTTATTGTTGGAATGATAAAAAGAAACCTTGTGGTAAATGTTTTGGTTGTTGGAACTTAGATCCAGCTTCTATTTCAATGACTTTAAAATTGAAGAGTGGCACACTGCTAACTTCTATATGTTTGTTTGATTACTAATGCCTAGTTCATCTAACTATATAAGAGACTATAAGAGAGAAAGAGCTCTTCAGTTAAAGTCTCCAACGTCTAACAGAGCAGCTAATGCTTCTCGTAAGGCGGCTCGTCGTATCCTAGAGAAAAAGGGTATAGTTACAAAAGGTGATGGTAAAGATGTTGATCATCAGAACCGTAACCCTAATGACAATTCAACTGCTAATTTAAAAGCTAAACCTAAGTCTGTTAATCGTAGTTTCTCCCGTGGTGGAAATGCTAAGAAGTATTCTAAAAATGTTGGTGCTTCTAATCCTCCAGCACAACGTAAGTATAAAGGATAATTAAATATGAATTTTAAGAAATATGAAAAAGAATTAAACAAAGCTGGTTACTATATCTCAGGTGATATGATTGCTAATAGTCGTGGTGACGTTGCAGCTCAGATGGATCCGTATGGTGACTTCCATTGTAATGATGATGTTGTTGCTAAGGTTATACGTGATGCAATGCGTGCTGAAGTAGAAGTTAAAGTTGAGCCTAAGAAGAAGAAGAAACGTGCTCGTACAGAAGATGGTTACTTCAAGGCTGATGATAAGTCTACTCCTGATGTTAATGAGGCTTGGGAAGAGTAATGGCTGCTCTTGACTTTACTTCATTCTATGAGAGTGCAGTTGTCACCTCCACCACTGCTGATGCAGGAGCTGATGTAGTATATACCGTACCATCAAGTCATGATGCACAGGTTACACTTCTTATAGGGGCTAACGGTGGTTCTACACACACCTTCAGTATCCAGGTATACCATGCAGACACAACGCTATACAGCTATATTCTTAGGGCTCACTCTGTATCAGGAGGTGAGTCTTACAATGTATTAGGTTCAAGTACACTGTATCTACATGCAGGTGATAAAGTTCTAGCACATTACTCAGCAGGTACACTTGATGTATCTATATCAGGTAAACAGTTTTATAACCCAGCAAGGAGTTAATAATGGCTAAACGTGAATTGACAGAGAAGCAGGAACTATTCCTTGCTGTATTATTTGAAGCAGCAGAAGGTGATCCTCTTAAAGCTAAGAAGCTTGCAGGGTATTCAGACAATGTACCGACTTCTTCAGTAACATCTTCTCTTGTAGATGAGATATCAGATTTAACTCGTAAGTTTATAGCACAGAGTTCAACTAAAGCTGCATACGCTATGTTTAAAGTTTTAGGTGATCAAGATATGCTAGGAGCTAAAGAACGAATGTTAGCAGCCAAAGATATTATGGATAGAGCTGGATTCGTTAAAACAGAAAAAGTAGAGGTTTCAACAAAGGAACCCGTATTTATCCTACCTGCTAAGAAAGAAGAATAGTATGTCAGTTATTAATATTAAAACTAGGAGAAAATTATGAATAGTAACCCATTTAAGTCGTTAGACACAAACCCTACAGGACTAGTTCGTAACTGGTTAGCTGTAACACCTGCAGACGGTGCAGACAACGTAGGTACTAACAATGTAGCTATAGGTCTTTATATAACTGTAGCAGGTAATGTTACATTTACAGATGTAGACGGACTAGACACTACAGTAACAGTACCTGCTAACTTCATACTGACGTGTTCAGTAGTTAGAGTCAAAGCAACAGGTACTACAGCAACAGGTATATTTGCACTGATCTCTGCTTAAGGATATTTAAATGCCAACTATAAGTTTATCAGTATCATTACGTTCTCATCTAAGGTCTTCTACAGCTTTTGTAGACCCTTATGAAGTAAACTCTTTTAGCCCTGACTTTGTTCTTGACTTTAAGAACTCAATATATAAAACAGGTGGAGCAGACACTACTCTAAGCTCTGCTGTAACCCATACTCGTGCAGGTAATGCTACGATGGTAGACTCAGATGGTCTTCTCAGGTATGCTCCACATAACCTCTACTCAACTAGCTCAGATACTAGAACGAATAGTTCATTTAACCTTACAAAAACTTCAGACTCTGCGGTTAGCCCTGACGGTACAACAACTGCTGATTTGATAACTCCAATTAATGCAGGAAGACATTTATTTCAATATTCTCCCTCTTTCAGCGCAAATGATGGTAGCAATGAGACTTATAGTTTCTATGCAAAATCCAATGGGTATAACCTCATTGAAGTATCTCAGAGAAATCAAGGTGGTGGCACAGTAACTAAGTTTGATTTAAGTGCTGTAACCGCAACGACAACTAGTGGTACTGAAATATTCAAGTCCATAGAGGATGTGGGTAATGGTTGGTACAGGTGTTCTGCTTCCTACATAACTTCGTCAGTAAACCCCTACCCTGCCGTTGAGTTTCTCGATACAGATGGTTCTCAAGGTTTTACTGCTGATGGAACTTCAGGTATCTACTTCTGGGGGCATCAACTAGAATCTAACTCAACCCCATCAATCTACGTCCCAACAACAAGTTCTCCTGTTTATGCACCAAGAGTTGGACATCACGTCTACAATGGCACTTCTTGGGTTAACGAAGGCATCCTCCATGAGAGTGAAGCTAGGACTAAT
>TARA_R110000737_G_scaffold340898_1_pt1 | contig 11356 bp, 19 predicted proteins | sample TARA_R110000737 | Tara Oceans TARA_R110000737 (sample SAMEA4398027) | marine metagenome | biome: Polar Biome; feature: [SRF] surface water layer (ENVO:00010504); material: water (ENVO:00002006), including particulate matter (ENVO:01000060) such as... | depth 5 m
ACTTTTTCAGAGATCTCCATTCACAATGAATTACTTGAATGTAGCTCTGTGAGCTGGAGTCTCTAGTACCCGAAGGATCCCAATCTGTCTGGAAAGATTCTGAAAATAATTGGTTCGATTCATAGGAGAATGTTTCAGAACCTAACGGATGGGATGTACCTGATACGGTGGAATCGGAGTATAGGTCTTTAATTTGTGCGGGAGTTAAGTACTCTCCAAAAGTATCCACCACAGATCCTGCAGTCATACGCATACTATATTTAGCCCACTGGCCATCCTCTATATAATCAATATCAGGATCTTTATCATGGGTAAAGTATAAGGGATTAACTGTATTAACTACAGGTTCTCCATTTACAATTCCCACATAGTACATCTCTTCTGATGATATAAGCCCGTGCTTCCACCCTTTAATAAATTTCTCTCTTAATTTTTGTTCTTTTTTCAGATACCCTAAGATTTGATTACCCATGATCTCTCTTTGATCTTGGTAGTCTCTCTTCATATACTCCTCAATTTGAGGCGGAGTCATTTGTTGTTGTATCTGCTGCATCTGCATTTGCTGCTGCTGCATTGCTTCAGGATCCGCAGAATCTTGCGGTCCTCCTTCAGGGTTGATCCCAGCCTCCATCATTGCTTGTTGAATCTTAGCTTGTATGTTTTGCTGCATGTAGTCACGTAGCATGTCTGCTTGCGCTGTCTCTCTTTCAGTTATAGCCTCTGGATTAGTCGCTACTACTTTATAGTTAAAAGGTCTCTTTATTTCCTCACCAAATAACACACGTAGTTTAGGAGAGATAATATCATAGTGCCTCATCTCTGCTGGAAGTTCTCCTACACCATCTATTCCATACGGTTTGCATACATACTCGAAGTCTTTTTGATTAAGGATACCATTAAATAGATCATAATTTACTTTCTTACGGGACTCCTGATCTTGACCCTGAGCAGATTGGCCTTGTGTTCCGTATAGTTGAAGGGCGTCTAAGACATCTTTCCCCCATTGAAAATCATTTTTCTTCTTAGCTGAGTAACTTAACCTCTGTTGAGGGAACGTATATGACATAGTTTTATAATATTAGCAGTACTTACAAATATAGTTAAAAAAAGATTAATTACCTACGATTTCTAGTAAACATTTTGTCTATATTAGAGACAAGGTAATCAGCGGGGTTGTTGGTTATAGGGTCTATAGTAACTTCATGATCATACCGCTCTTCAACTGAGAACATAAGTTGCATAAAAGCCATCACTCTATCAAAATTTCCCATCCTGTGGTATTGAATCAATTCTTCCAGTAGACCTGTTGAGGGTATGAGATCCATATTATAGATTTTATTGCCGTCATCATTGGTCCCTCGCTCAGTCCATAACCATCTTAGTATAAACTTCTCTCCCGCATCTTTCATCTTGTCATTCATATGACACCCCTTGATACGAGCTACGGTAGATTTTTTTATTATTTTAGATATAACATTATCAGGTTGATCTGATAATAAGTGCATCTTCCCTCTTCTTTTAAAGTATGACAGAACTTCTCCCCTGTCATTCTCAAACATAATCTCAGCCCCTCCGTAATACTCTGATAGTAGTTCAAGGTTTCTGTTATAAATTTCAATATTGTCAGGTCTTCCTACGTACTCAGCAACTATCTCATCATACCCATGATCAAACTTTTGAAACGACTTATAAACATAAGCTGCGTTTAGTGATTTACTTCCTGACTTATCGAAGGCTACAGGATCTAATCCTATCTTATATAGACCACGAGGAATATTCTCAGGAGGATGCTGATATATAACAGGACATCCCTCTTGTGGGTCTTTAATGCTGTGGGGGTGCTTAATGATAGGAAATAGTTTATGCCTTAGATCAGGTTTAAACCGTGTCTCCCCTTCTTCCTCAAAGAATTCTCCTGCGGTCCCTAACTTTTTATATCTATCATCAGATTTTAGTTTAGCTAACACGTTATAGAGCTCTACTGTGGGAAAGACAGATCCCTCATTTCGTAGGAAAGCTTCTTTAGGGGTATGAGGGTGCTGTGTTACCATCATATTATAAGCCCTAGGATCTGCCGCTTTCTTTTCTTCTCTTTCTAAATCTATATCCTCTATTGCCTTCTCCCTCAATGCATTACCCTGCTTATCTATAAAAGGCTCTCTATACCAAGCATCATCCACAAACCATCCAGCCTCTCCTATGGAGTTCTCATCATATATATTCTCATACGACCTTAGCCCATACGCTGTGGGGTTGTAGAACATCTCTTCAAAATCTGCATTAGTTCCGTTTTTATTATTACCCCCTGTTCCATATATAATAGGGATACCAATCATAATGTTTCCATCTTTAAAGAGGGGATACGATCGTTGGTATGCTTGTAATAATCCTGGCCAATCCCCCGCTTCCTCAAATAGCATTCGTTCTGCCGTACGTCCTACAGATTTTTGAGGAGAATCCTTAAAGGAAAGAGCCATCACTTCAGATTTATATCCTTTTTCAATATTAATCCCAGAAACTTTGTCTTTCTCTACGTACCCAGACTTAAATGCATCCTGCCTAGAGTGTAAAAATCCTTTAGCCCAATCTGTATTCTCATTAATAAAGTTGACCATATTCTTGGTCATCTCCATTGTAGTTGTCCAGAATGTTTTCTCGAAGGCTGCAAGTATTGATATAGAAAATGGAAACCAGTTGTACTTCCAAGCCATACCAAAAGCATTCTTATAAGAGAATCCCTTACGCCTTGCTTTTACCACAATCATTCCCTGACCATTTTTCTCAGCTTGCTCTAGTTCGTGATACCAATAGTAATCCATATCAAGGAACTTAGGAAAGGTGTCTATCTTCCTTGTCCTCTTTCCATCATCTACGGTTGCTAGTATACGCCCAAAGTTGAGGTACGCATAATGCTCCCCTGTGATTCTTACTCCAGCTATTGTATGACCATCTTTACATCTTATCTCTTCTTTGTCCCAGAATTCTATATATTCAGAGGTTCCCTGAGGAGCATGAGTATATACACCATGTTTTAAGAAAAACTTAGAAGTGGTGCTAAATAAGGATGTATTAATAAACTTTAAATAATCCTGATTAGTATGTCTAACGGGGTTATCTTTATTTGCGTCTACTAATTCCCAAGGCTGGGCTATTACTATTTTGGATCCGTGTCTATCCTCCATTGCGTTTCTTTAAAAAGATGACTAAGTTTATTTGTTGATTCTTTACGCTCAACTTTAGCGCGTATATCTCTAAGCTCTGCACACTTCTCATAGTCTTCCTGTTCTATAAAGTAGTTCATAATATTATCTATAGATTCAAGATCATGAAATCCTTCAGGTAACCAAAACCCCTCCTCATCTTCGAAGTCTTCATAGGTTTTTCTACCTGTTATAAGTAAAAATGCATTAACCATAGCCTCATACAAGGCCTCTTGGTTTTCTAAGAGTCTGGATGTTTCATCGTGGTCCTCCATATTTAGGTATTAGTTAACAATCATGTACTCCATTAAACATGCTGCTGAAGTTGTAGCCCGTACTAATAAATCAACATTGGCAGTCCACGGGATGTATAAAAAATCCCCTTTTTCTAACATTGCTAGTGTAAAGTCACAACCATCTCTACCCTCCGCTGCTGGTAAGTATGTGCTTCCGTCTGTTGTTACCTTTAATGTAACATTAGCTGTATCTACATTCTTTATAAATAGGTAGTTCTTATGAAAATTAGTTCCTGGAGTAGTAGCTGCTGTTGATTTTTTTGTGGTTACAGCATCACAATCAAATACATATGTAGCTCCTGAAGCAATTGTAACTCTAGATAACCCGCTTGTATTAACACAGCCGTCTCCATAGGGAGCAGCTATCATACTTCCCTCTACAGAGAAGGCTATTTTATCACTAGTTAAATCGTTAGAAGTAACCGTAAGTTTTCCTGTTGTTGTTGCCATTTGTTGTTGGTTTTAAATGTTATTATTTGTGTTCTTCGTGTTTATAGATTGTTCTTCCGTTTTCTTTAACCGCTATAGTTAATTTTTTTCTATTAGGTCTGTGTGTTACATAACTAACATGTATCCAATTAGGATTTTCATCATCACCAAACTCCCATATTAGCTGATCAAAGTCTAGATTGTCTTTTATATAGTGATACATCTCTGCATTAGTCTTGTGTCCATAAGTATCATCTAAATCTATACCTTGTCCTTTCATGTGCTGTGAGTTCTTAGACCCTCCTATGGCTGTATTAACAGGCTCTCCTCTAAAGAAGCTGTTAATTTTTATTGGTCCTCCAACCCATTCTCTTAAAGGTTCAAATAGAAGCTGTGCTATCTCGTGCATACATTTTTGTTGATCAGGATTTGGTATATTATCTAGACCTCTCCTTAATGCTGTATTACTATGCACACCCTCTTTATAACTTACGTGATCGCTAAATTTTTTAGTTTCCATTCTTTTTTTTTGTAATAATGTAGCACATAAGCCTTGACGCCACGTATAACATAAGCGAAAAACCTATAAGTACTGCACCTGCTATTAATAATATTGTTTTCATTTTATTTAGGGGGGTCCTCCCTGTTTCCCTTAAGCCTTTGTCCCCGCAATGTTGCGGCTGTTTCTAGCTCTTTCTCTACTTGCGCTCTTACCTTGTTTAAAGACTCAACAATTGCCCCAATAGATTTCAACGAATTAGTAATGTCGCTGGGTTTATATATAGGGCGATCATTCGCATCTCTTTCTGTTAAGTCTACATACTTTAAGTACGTAGTTAACCTATCAGTAGTACTTAACGAAGCTGAAAGCAACCGCATTGACGGAGTTTGCTGAAGCAGCATATACTTATCCATAGCAGCTCGGACTTGAGGACAAGGCTCGTAAGCCTCATCCTTTAAAAAGTCCTTAGCAACAACAGCGTGTACCTCAGATTCCGATATTCCAGATCTATAAACGGATTTATAGTCTGTAACGAAATACACAAAACTAAGTTCTGCGTATGCAACCTCTTTATCCTCGGTAGTATCCCTATCCCACAAGACTGCAAACTCTGGTATGAGTAATGCTTCAGGAGATATGACTACTTTACGAGCTTGTAGATCAAATAAATTCACGATCGTCTTCGCTGTCCCTCTCTCTGGTAAGGTTTATTTCATAATCTAACTCGTCTTCCTGTATCACCATTTTAAATGTGGCACTTGGATTCCGATCTACATTAACACCTTCTCCAAAGTACCCATAAATAAAAGCCTGTACTATTTCTGAGCTATCAGACGTAACAGTGATTTCTATTATATGAGAATCTTTCTTAGTCATTTTCTATTCTTCTATTTTAGCAAATAAGCTAAATTCTTTAAATACATGGTATACAATATTCATATATACTGTAGGTGTACTTCCATGAGGTGGTAATAAAACCACATCCCCTACTTTAAAGTCTTTTACATCGGGACCTACTCCTGCAACTTCACCATATAGTTCAGTTGATTCCCTAGCCATCTCTGCTGTTAGTATTATCCCTCCCTCAGTTTCCTGTTTAGGTGGCTCTACATAAACTATAATGTTATCACTAACTAGTTTAATGTTATTTACGCTTTTATCTAATTTCATTTTTTTTAATTTTACCATTTACCTAAAGGACATTTCTTTTCTGGGGCATATACGTTCTGTGGAAATGCACATCCACACTTACCACACTTGTATCCTCGGTGTACTTCGTTATCTTTGTCGGTTTCAGCTAATGCTGTTTGACGTTGTTTAATAGTTCTGCCATCAGGTAGCACTCGGCTGAAAATTTTCCAGATGCCTGACGGTACTAGCTCTGGACATTTCCCACATATATCAGCCCTGCTATCAGCCATGCCTTGAACCTCATCTGGAAGTCCCTCTGCACTGATGGCTTTGTAATAGTTACTCCAACCATCCACTATATTCTTAAATATTCCCATAGGGTTAAAACCTAGGACCTGTATCAGGTGATAATCCTCCAGTTCTAGTAGGAGATGGACACGAAATATCGACATCAGCCAACATCTTATCAAAAGTACCCGATTTAGCTTCTTCTATAAAGAGCTTAAATTGAGCTTTTGTGAATTGTGTGTATCCTTCCTCTTCTCCTCCTACAGTAACTTCATCCTCCTCCAGTTTCATTGACACTGCGGGGCAAGTTTTGCAATTAGCACAGAAAGTCATAGAGATTTCCCAGCTATTTACAATTCTATCCTTTATATTTTCGTTATCTATCATGACTTATAGGTCTTTTAAGATGTCAGCTACTTTCTCTTGTAATAGAGTACGAGTTTTTTTATCGAATAAAGGTGCAACTACATCTCCTCCTACTGATAAGGACTGTAAAATAATATTAGCCTTTCTCATTTTTAATTCAGATTGTTGTGCAGCCTTAGCAAAGGCAGTTGCCTCTCTGTGCTCTTCCATTTGTTCTGGAGATACATATTGTCCTCCTTCAGGCTGTCCTGTTGGTGCAGCCATTGTTGGGTTATTCATTGTTTGTGTTGCCATTGTTGTTTATTTTTGTGATTTGATTAATAATAATTTCTGTGTCACTTAGTTTCTTAGCGCTTTCTAGTATTCTAGAACTAAGATTAAGAACGGGCTGGCCATAGTCTTCAGATGCTTCGTTTTGATCATCTAATAAATCACAGAAGTCTACCTGCTGTGATACTCTAACACTCTCCCAATATGTTAGTGCCATTTCCATTGCTTCTTTTACTGCCATAGTTAATATACTTTATTTCTAATGGACCAAAGATACTTAATTTTTTCAATTAAACTTAAATCTTTACCATCTTTTTTTTTAGCCCCTTTAACATACCCCTTTAATAGGCCCTGGACTCTCCCTCGTTTAATCCTAAAAGTTCCAAAGGAGTGTAATAAAACGCCCTTTGGGGTGTCTTGCTCTATACAAGATTTCACATGACGGAACTGAGATCTTACTATAGTACGTATAACTATCTCAGGTAAACCATACTTAAGGCTTAACTCCTTAATAAAATTTGACTGTTTGTCCATCAGTATTCATTGTAAATGCAATATCCATTCCTGAGTAGCTGCTTAATTCATCAACCTCTGATAATCCTAACTCTTCCGCAAGCTTGGATGCAGAACCTATATCTAATACTAACAATAAAGGGCCTTCTTCATTTATTACACAAAATGCCCTTCTAGCTGTTGTGATAATAGACTCTACAGTCTGATTTTCTAATGTATCTTCCATCTTAATCTTTTATTTTAAAAGCGAATGTAAGAGAAACTTCTTCCTCTCCTTTTGGAATCTCAATTCTTTTATTTAACTCCAGCTGCTTTGTTTCTGAATTAGGCACTAAAACCCCCTTGTTCTTAAAGTACTTTATATAGTTATCTAAGTTGGAATGAGTCTTGAATCCTAACCTTCTTCTAACGACAGTTCTAGCCTGGGTCCCAAATCGATCCTCCTCTACTAAATCTCCTCTTAAGCTCATGAAGGCAGACAAAACATCTATCTCCCGTTGAGTTAATGGTTCTGGTAGAATCACATTTATTAATTTGAGGTACTTTGGATAGAAGTCACTAGCTTTAAGTATCTCTTTCTTTACTCTTTTCATTATAAATTCATATAGTTTACTTTTACAAATATATAATATTTAAAGTAACTGTGCAAGTATAAGAGTAATTAATTTCTTTCAGATCTGGTGTATAGATATAACACCTTATCCCTCCCACAAGTGTGTTATTGAATCCCCAGAAAACCTCAGAAGAGGGGGAGCCACCGAGGGCTCCATTATAGACTGAGTTTCTACCTCAGTCTGTACCCGCTAATTAAAGTGGGCGGTGTATGTAGTCTTACAGAAGTACATACGTAAGACGTAGTGGCACCGCTTCATATCCTTTATTCTCATGGCGGTGTGTCCTTATATATAGTAGTTCCTATATTAAGTGATGGGGCAAAGATATAAAAAATATATTAAATACAGGTATATAAAAAAATAAATATAAAAATATATACCGATAACCGAGCGTTTAACCCACCTCGAACCAAACTCCCCCCCTAAATCTCGGACGGAAAGTACCCCCGCCCTTGTTAATATACCAATTAACTAAAGTCGCATTGACGAGGGGTCTAAAACAACTTGCTTATGGCTTCAACAGCCCACAAAAGCGACACTGTCCTTGTGACGGTGGTTAGTCTTATGACTAAGGTTCCAGGTGCGGAACACGCTACTCCATGCACACAGTTAACAGTACAGACTGCAAACAACGGTACTCAATACGCTATCTTCAAGCTTAGAGAAGGAGGCAGTGCGTTACCAGACGGTGTCATTGACATGCGTCCTACTCGTACTAAGACCTTCTTTGCTGATGCGATAGACTTGACTCTGCTTAAGGCAGGCGCTAAGCTATGCATCTCACGCTCTGACTGGGATGATGGTGGTGCTAGTGCATCAGAAGACGCTCCCTTCTAACCAAAGGAGTAAAGACAAGGCTTCGGCCTTGTTCTTTTTCTCCACCCCCAACGTAACAATAACCTTGGCCTGTGCTTATAGCTTACACTTACCTTAGATGTGACATATACTTGCCCATTATCACCTACTTTAGCTGGCCAACGCATCAAACATCCTCACTAAATCTTGGCCTTGTGGAGTTATTCACTCACTTGGTCGATTTAATGTACGAGAGTGTGTACCAATGTTCAGACACCTATATATCACTCTAAACAGTAGTATCCTCACTATGACTGTATTAATATACTATAGCCATAGTGCAACAATGTAACCAATACCTTTTTTAATATGTCCAGTAAAATGAACCAAGTAAAGCAAACTCTTAAGACTAGAGAAGTAGTAATATTAGGACTAGACAACCAATGTGAGCATCTCACTAAATTGGCTAAAACTCTAATAGATGCACTTAAAGTATCCTTAAACCACGAGTCACTATCATATGACGAAAGAAGAGCCTTAAAGGATCAAACTAAATCTATGTGTACTATTATAGATGAAGATACAACACGTACATATGCAGAACCAGAAGTTAGAGAATGTAGTTAACTCTATATCATCACAAGTCACTACAGGAGTAGTGTTAAATGAATTGCCATTCAGCTTGTTTTTTTTACATAGAGGGGGAGGTTACTAGAAACGAAGTAATATATGCGCGCGCACCCTCCCCTTATATGTTTATAATTAGTATCAGGTTTACTTTAATAACCTTAAATGATATAATCATGAAAAAGTACTAATTAATCAAGAGAATGGGCTTGAGTGAGGACAGGTTATATTGGAGGAATGATATATGTCCTTCTCGTTCTCTTTATATCCCAAGTATTCTAGTTTAGGGATTATTTATGCTAGATGAATGCAGTACGGATACTTAACTATCCAAATGGTCTATGTACCTCAATAATTACATTGCAGCACATACCTTGACAGACAAGTATTAATCATACAATGTTAAGATAGAAATATGGGGTATTGCTGAAGAGCTAAGTCTATCAGTTGGGAAGAGATTAATCATCTCTGTGTAAAGTGTGATGCCTTACCCTGACTTCTGCAACAAAAAAATTTGACCTATCTTATCAGATAGAATTATATTGCTTTCCACTGTTAATACAGATGGTTACCAAAATAATATCTGCGATAGTTCTCTTATATAATAACCTAGTATTAATCAAAAAGAAAAGCCATGAAAAAGAGCATAACTAAACTATTTAGATGTCGTCTAGAGTTAATACCTCTATGTGGGATTGGAGTCGGAATGGACTACAACCAAAGATACAACCAATTGATCATCTTATTACCATTTATATCAATAGAATTAGGCGTTAAAAAGACTGAGAAACTATGATAAAACAGATGATACGCACTTCCAGATACTTAGGCCCAACAACCATGTATAATGGATGTGATTATCGTCTAAGTGGGTTCTGTACTACCCTAAAAAAGTACGAATACATACCAATATAACTCCATAAGCAAGAGTATAGGACTGGAGCCCACCAGTATACAAAAAGCCAACTTGTTCCTGAACAAGGATAGTGTTATACATTACATCGTATATGACTGATCCTGAACGCAAACTGTTCCTCTTCACAGAGTATAATCTAGTAATAACCAATTTTAATTAAGAGTATGGACGTAAACACAATTAACCCAACTGCAGTACTACAATTAGTAGCTGTAAGATTATCGGCAAAGGCTGATGCAACACTTGTTGATGACAAAGACGGAGTCAACGGTAAATTAAACCTAACATCTGATGGTAGAAAGTACTACATATCAGTATTTAGAGATCCTTCTAATCCTTTTGGAGCAGAAAGAACAAGAGTTATAGCTCAAACTACTGACTCAGAAGATAACCCTGTATGGAAAGCTGGTAACCCTGCTTTAATCCAACAATTTGTTGGTAAGGTTATACCTGGTGATATTGTCACTAAATCAGTAGTACCTTACACAGTAGATGGACGTGAAGTTATGTCTTATACTTCTGTTGTACTTAAGGGAGAGACTATAACATCAGTATTCAAAGGACAAGGACATCAACTAATGACATCAGATGGTGTTATTGCTGGTGAAGCTGCATTTGAAGAGTCTGATTTTGAGTCAGATACAGTAGATCCAGCTGGGACTGAAAACCCTGCTGATGTATTTGCAACTGAATAAATAAGGTGGATCGGACGGAAGATTAAGGCTAACTCATTGCCTGTCTTCTGTCTCTTTCCCTTTAGGAGTACTGAACAAGTACTTTTGACTCGCAATCAACAACTGCCTTCACGTGGCGCGAGTCGTGATTAACTTGCTAACTCCCATTATGCAAGTGAAACTAAATGTTGAACTTTAACTACACAACACCCACCAATACCCAACGGGCCAAAGGACTATTCAGCACTGTAAATGATTCTGCAACCAGATGAAAATATATTAGAGATTGAACTGATACTGTCGAAATAATAGGTGATGTTGTTCTGTTTTTATCGTTACAAACCTGCACACTATGGCAACTACTTCCTTGTTCTCGCTCGGATATAGTTGCCATATCTGTGCTTTTTTTTTAATAACTAGACATAATACATTATAATAACTTAGAGATATGGATATAAATAAACATTTAAACGAACTAAACCTTGATCAGTCATCAGGGAGACTGTCAACTATATTTAATATAGATGAAAGTAGAATTGACGAGTTTGCATCACTTATGGCCTCAAAGGGTCCTGAAATGTCAGACGGAGATATGACTATTACAGATGTTATATCTCTTATAGCTAATAATTTAGAGCTACATACTATAGAAGATCTGGCATTATTTATGTTTATCGGTGGAATGGGATTCGCTGATCAAGGACATAAGACAGACATGCAAGGATTAAGAGATAA
>TARA_R110000737_G_scaffold104931_3_pt1 | contig 11335 bp, 12 predicted proteins | sample TARA_R110000737 | Tara Oceans TARA_R110000737 (sample SAMEA4398027) | marine metagenome | biome: Polar Biome; feature: [SRF] surface water layer (ENVO:00010504); material: water (ENVO:00002006), including particulate matter (ENVO:01000060) such as... | depth 5 m
AAAGCGATCTATTTTGCTTTACTCAGGGGCGGGATCGCCTTCAACAATGGCACTGGCTGACACAATCCTAAATATTGGCATTGTTTCAAGAGATTGCGTTCAATCAACAGGCCAGGACATTCTGTTTCTTGACTATTCCGGGGTTCGGTCTTTAGCGCGAACAATCCAAGAAAAAAGCAGCCCCCTGGGCGACATATCTAAGAACGTAAACAACGATATTAAATTAAGAGCCAAGGCAGAGACAGGCAACATTAAAACGATTTACGACCCTCAAAATGCCTTTTTCCTGATCAACTTCCCGTCTGGAGGGACCGTTTATTGCTTCGATACTCGCTCCCCGTTGGAGAATGGGAGTTATCGAGTCACGACCTGGACATCTATGGACCCGCTGTGCTTTACGGTTACGGATGCAGATGAGCTTTATATCGGAGTGCTTGCGGGGATCGGGGAATACGATACATATAAAGATAATGCAGCGAGCTTCAATCTTCAGTATTTTTCGCACCCTTTGTCGTTTGGGGATTCTTCCAGGCTTAAATTTCTGAAAGCTGTCAACGTCACGACTTTTAATGGCTCTGATGCTACGGTTGTTCTCAATTGGGCTTATGATTATTCGGGTGATTTTCAGAAGCAAGCCTACACCCTGAGAAGTTTCACGGCTGGCGAATATAACATCTGCGAATACAACACAGCGGCAGCAGAATACGCATCATCATCGCAACTTATTAATAAAGAAAAGGTGAATACGGGCGGCTCTGGCTCTATCGTGGCGGTGGGGTTGACTACCACTATCGATGGTCAGGGTATAGCTTTTCAAGAACTCAATATTCACTCTTTGATCGGAAGGATAATCTAATGAGTAACTACACGATAGTCACCAATTATGGTTCTAAAAATGCTCTGGCGCAGGGTAATCCGCTCAAGGTTTTGAATGGCGTTGAATTCACTACAGAATTCACAGCCGTTCAGACAGCGGTGAATTCGAAGCTCGATGCCGCTAGTGGTACGGCAACCGGGACTCTCTCCTGCGTAAATCTTAGCGTGAGTGGAACCTTTTCAGGAGCTACGACTATTGATGGAGGGACGTTCTAATGGCTCATAATGATTGGCACACAGCAGGGCAAGCTATTGCCGGGACAGCAAGTAACGCTTGGGATTGGTTCAACGACCCAGCTCAGGGCGGGTTGCGAAATATGATGGGTGCTGCTGGTCAATTGGCTGCTGCTAAACAGGCCAGCAATAGAATGGAGGGCCTTTCTGAAAAGGCAGTTACCAGAATTGGTATGCCGACCGGAAGTTTTTACGACACAATAAAAGCTGACACCAAATTTACTCCGTTTTCCGTCACAACTGGGACGGCTGGCCCTGGCTCTGTAACAACAGATGCGACTGGTTCTTCTTTCTATGCCATGAATGACAATCAGAAGGCTCTTTCTAACAGCCTAAGAAATGGCGGCACTGATTTTCTAAATTCTTCGCTTGGTCAGGGTGCTTACGGACGGCCACAGCTTGATGCTGCTGGCAATCAATTGCAAGACGCTGCTGGCAATCCTCTTTTTGAGGATGATGCTGGTTACAACCTTGAGCAATATATAGGGGGAAACAGGTCACTAACTGATCCATTTGATACCAGTAATCTCACAACTAGAGAAGATGCTTTATACAAGCAAATCCAGACTATGCGTCAACCAGGCCAAGTTAGGGATCAGCTTGCCTTGGATGCAAAACTTTTTGCCCAAGGACGCACGGGGCTGCAAACCTCGGCTTATGGTGGCTCTCCAGAGCAATTTGCTATGGAACAAGCAAAGCTAGAGCAATCGGGACAAGATCAGCTCATGGCAATGCAGCAGGCTAGAGTCGATGCAGCAAATATTTCAGATAGAAGGCAGATGGGAATTGGCGAGGCGCGACAAGATCGAGCATTAAGCGGTGACATGGCAGGAGCCTTTTTAGATGCGTCTTATCAACCTACAAGAGAGCTGATAGGGGCAATGCAGCCCAGTCTGAATATGGCTGACATGGCTACCACGGCAGGGCGGCAGCTTGGCGGTTACGGTCGTGACTTAGCGACACAAGAACTGGACTATGATCTTGGGACTGAGCAGATGTCGGCTGATATTCAACGTGAAGCTCTGAACAGTATCTTCGGAATGCTAATGAACGAGCAAACGAATAGGGGCAATGTGGCTGCTAGTAGTAGTGAAAGCAACCAAGATAATTTTCTGGAACAATATCTCAGAAGCATAACGGCGGGGTAGAGCATAATGGTTGATTTTTCAGACATATCGCTGGCATTCGATGACATCATTGATACTCCTGCGAAAAGACGCAGGCAAGTCGATGCCGCCAGTCAACAAATCCGGGGCCGTTACGACCAGTCCGGGCATCCATTCGCTCTCCTTGCTGGCGGTATTGCTGGCAGCATTCCAGGTATCACTGAGAATGTAAGGCGGGCCGGGAGGGACATGGGAGTTAGAGCCTTTCAGACTCCAGGCGAAGCGATGGGGCAGCAATTGCAGGGCTTGAATCCCAACAATCCACAGGATCGAGATGCAATATTAAGAACGGTTTCACAATCAAACCCGGCTGGAGCTGCACAGCTTGAGTCTGTTTGGCGAGAGCAAGACATGGCATTGCGAGCTAGTCAAAATCGTTTCCCGGTTGACACTGAAAGATACAGCGATGGCACAACCTGGACCCAGACATCCAACGGGGGAGTCATTGTTAAGGGTGCTGATGGCGTTCTGATTACCGGGACTGAAGAGATTTCGGCAGCAATTGCAGCGGGTCGGCAGTCAGATATAGACGATGCTGGAGCAATGGCAGCAGCAAGAGCAGAAGGAGAGAGATCTATTGCTCAATTAGCGCTAACCTCTGATGCGGTTAATATGGCCCTGAGTCAAGCCAGGCAAAATGATGACTTCATTAGATTAATCGAGGAGGAAGGTGCAAGCGGAACTCTGTGGTCAAAATATACTCCTGAATTTCTCAGGGATAATGCAACAATCGAATTTAATCAGCTTGCTCGACAGGCTGGTTTGGATGTTATTGCGTCTGTTACTTTTGGAGCATTGAGCAAAGCTGAATTAGAACTTGCAATGGATACGGCTGTTCCAAGATTTACAACTAACGAAGCGGCGCTGAACTACTTTAGAAGAAGAAAAGAAGCGCAATTGGCTTTGGCTGCGGAATTATCAGGGTATCTCAATTTCCAAAGGGCTAATCCGGGCAAATATGCAAATAAATATGAATACGAGCAAGAGTGGAAAGAAACAAGACAGGAAATTTTTGACGATAGGGCAGAACAACGAGCGGCGGCAAATGCGGCTCTAAGGGGCCAGGAGGCTGCTGTCACTGAGAATAGCGACCCAACCGGAGCCAATGACACTGCATATCAGGAGTTTCTTAGGCAGAACGGAGGCTCTCCCAATGGCAGATAAAAGCCGCGAAGAAATTAAATATGATCTTTTCGTAAAGATGCAGGAGCTTGAAAGACTACAGCAACCGGGATGGGAAACTGAGGTTGCTATGCACCGGGCGACCTTTGATGGTATCGCAAACGAGATTGCCCAACTTCCTGAAGTGGGCGTTACTGGTCCAAACATAGGAAAGGCTGTTCTTCAGAGAATGCCTATAGCAATAGGTAACACCATCGATACAGCTACCTCAATTGCAAATTGGGGAGCGGAGCAATTGCTTCCTGATCAATACGGGGAGCGAAGAGATGAGCAAGGGCTTTTGATCCGCGATGATTTCGGAAACCCACAAAAACACGACCCAATGATCCCCTTTAAATTTGGCGACAGTCCGTTGCTTGGCGATCCAAGAGCAGATACTTCACGGGAGATTTTAGGCAATAATCGAGTGGCTACTGGGGTTGATACCGCTGTTGACTCCATTATGTTCGGCATCCCTGGCGTTCCAGTAATGAGTTTAGGGGCAAAGGCAGCGAGTAGAGTTCCTGGCCTCAAAGCTGTCATGAACCCGTTTAAAAGGATGGATTTCGGCACAGAGATTATGCTTGCGGGGGTAAGTGGTGCTGCTGGCGGGTATTACGCAGATGAGGAAGGCAATTCGTCATTGGCTGCGGAGATTATAGCTCCCATTGCAGTGATGGGCGTACCTGGGTTAGTCAGAGCATTGCGAAATAGATATGCCCCTGCGTTAGAAGGTGGAATCTCTCAATTAAGTGAGGTTGCGGCTCATAGGTTGTTGATTGACGCACTTGATAAAAGCGGGTTGACGATGGATGAGGCCGTTGATGCTTATAAGCGATTGGGGCCAGAAGGGTTGCCCGTTGATGTTGAAGATGCTTTCAGAAACATAGTTAGAGAGGGTAGAGGCCAGGGAGTGGTCAGCGGTCGAGATACCAGACCTCTTAGAGATAGGATCGAAGGTGATCCACGCGATCCCGCCAATACAGGCAGTAGTGGCAGAATGAATACTGCAATTGATAGAGAGCTTGGCACTGTTGGTGGCCGTGGCTATGTAAATCTTCTTGAGACTAGATCGCAAAAAGATATTAATGATCTTTACCAACTAGCGCGAGACGCTGGCAGTCAACCCGTTCCCCCGCAGCTAAGGGCTATTATGGGGGATGATGTCTTGCCCGGAGAGATTCCAGATTTTACTGTGAATTCAAGCGGTGGAGTTCGTACTGCTGGCGTTGAAGATACCAGAGCAATGAAGGACGCAATCGCCAGGGCCAGGGAAATCCAAAAGAACGCAACCGGGTCGCCTGAGTTTGAAAATAATTTTGATTACATCAATACAGTCAAATGGGCGTTAGACGATGCAATAACCACAAGCATGAAAGGGATGGACGGCTCCTCAGCGGGGGCAGCTTATAGCCGGAGCCTGGTTCAGTTGAGGAATCGTTTTATCGGTGCTGCGGATGATCATTTTCCTGGATATAAAGCAGCGCGGGAGCAGTTTGCAGGAGTTCAGGAGCTAAAAAGAGCAGTCGAGGTAGGTCAAGACCTTTTCAAAAATGCTCTTTCCTCCGAAGCCATTGAAGATTTGATTTCAATGTATGGGCAAGCCGAAATGGATGCGTTTAAGGTTGGCGCGAGAGATGCACTGTTAGAGCAAATTGCCAACGCGCCCATAAACAGCAATTCAGCAAAGAGCGTTATACGCAACCAAAGGAACCTTGAGAAGCTCAATATAGCTTTTCAGGGCAGCGATCAAAGTCTTGACAATTTTATTGTCGGTATTGAACGCGAGGGCGAATTCCTAAGAACCAGGAACGCAATTCTTGGTGGGTCGCAAACTTCTGACAAAGGGCAAGCCTCACAAAACATGATGAATACTGTTCAAAGTGTAATGTGGGCCGCAAATGATCCAACGGGCTTAGGTCAGTTTAGAATGGTCGCACAGGTGTTTGACAATTTAAGCAAAGATCAGGGCGATGAGGTTTATAAAAGGGGCTTGATAATGGCAAGTGATATATTGCTGAATTCAAACTTATCGCCCCAGGCGGTTCGAGAGGCTTTATCGAGCGGCAACCTCAGAAAATTGGTTGAGCCTGTTATGGTTTCTGTTTGGGGCAGAGAGAATATACCGACTCATATTATTAGAGCAATCAAGGGTGCGAGTCTGGTCGAAGCATCGCAGATTTTAAACACAGAACGCGACAGGCTTGAAAGAGAAGCAGAAGAGGCTCCTGGTATAAGAAGGGAGCAGGCAGCAACCGAAGCCCGGAATCTATCGCCAGCGACCTTTGCGGTAGGAATTTAAGGCGATTCAGAACCATCTATAGGTTAGCTATATTCTGCCTATAGTTTTAACTTTATGTTACTATTTTGACTGCAAGCCATTGATATATAAGAGTTTAACTAGATACTGTGACTCCGGTGGTCGCGGGTTCGAACCCCGTCAGTCACCCCAATTAAATCAATGAGTTAGGGTCTGTTGTTAAAGCCAAAAACAGCAAAATAGGAACATGATAGGAACATCATTTTACAGACCCGAAATCGATGACTGTAACCTTGTCTGCGGTCCTGTTGTACTTCTCCATTTGAAGCCTTGATTTGTGACCACTGAACTCCTGCTTGTCACCCTGAAAGTCTGAAATCGCTTTTGCTTTCAAGTCATGGAATGTCCAATCCATACCCTCATATTTTGATTTTTGCCAGTTGGCTTTTAGCCCGTCAGAAGAGTAAGGACCGCCAGTTTTAGTTACGATCAAAAACACAGATGTGTGACCACATTTCTCCAGCCGGGCTTTTCTAATCTCCAAGGCTCGATCCACCGCAGCTCTCAGTCTCGGATTCCACATCTTTAACTGCTGCTTGCCCGTCTTTTGCTGAACAACTAACACGCCTTCTTCCTGGATGTCTGACAGCTTCAAGATGCGTATATCTTGGCCTCTTGCTCCACAGATATAGCATAGCTCCATAAAGACCTTCAGAACCTCAGAAACCCTCTCATACTGCATTTGATACTCTTCATCTGTGACATACCTATCACGGGGTGTTTCTTTGAAAGGTTTAACAACATCGCAGGGATTAGTCTCAAGCCAATTGTATTCGATGCCATAGCGCAAAATATTTTTTAATAATATCCTCTCGCGGTTTGCTCTGGTCCTGGCGGTTCGCAAATCCATGTATTTTCTGACATGGAATGATCTGATGTCTCTTGGGATAAGTTTGCCAAAAGCCTTATTCAGTTGACCCCAAGCACCCAAATAATCCTCTTTAGTCTTTGGTTTGAGATCAATCCATCGCTCAGACTGTTTGTACATCTCCCACAGGCTGATGAGGGTTCCCGCTTTACCCACGATCTGCTCATAAGCATCTAAGACCTCAATGCGCGAAGCGTCTGGGGGTGCAATAGTAATTGCTTCACCATGTTGGGGTCTAAGTCTATAAGCCCCATTTGTATTTCTGGAAACCCTGGGTGGCAACCATTTATCTTTTGTTTTTTTACCTGACATGACTGAAATCTGGCTCCTGTGTTTTTTTAACTGGATGATCCACTGATTCCCAAGTGATCTGCACTTTATTATGACGATTTACAAAGTGCAAGATTCTGTTCTTGGTAAGCCACTGGGATTGCTGGCTTGTTGCTGTGTAGCCAGTAAGCTGCTTAATTTCTTCGCTAGTTAATAACATCGGCTACTCTCATATTTTCTTATTCTTCTTATTAGTCATTATTTCCCAAAGCTCTTGAGGGGGATTCAAACCTTCCTGCGTGACTGCAACGCCATTCAAAAACGGGCCGTTATTCTTTTTGAAATCTTCCTTATTGATCCAGCCTGGGATGCGATATAAATCCTCTTTAACCTCAATTGTCAAAATCGCTAGTTCTGCGACAAACTTATTAACAGATTTAAAGAGCAATTTCCCGTTCATATACGGTGTCGCCTTAACGTCAATCGAGACTCCATTCCAAAAGAGGTCGATGCCATTATCCACCCCCATCCCCCTAAACGGGTCAAAGGGTAGGTCAAATGCTTTCGCAACCGCCAATTCTCCCCGGATACCAAGATAATCGGGGTTTGATCCTTCGCGCCTTTCCGGTTCTTTTACATACAGGCCACGGCCCAGTGCTGAGTTTCGTGCAAACTGATAACGCAGATTCGCGCCTTTGCGACAGGCATCCAGCTCCTCATTGTTGAAATTTATCTCAATCATTATTACTCGCAATAAGACCGATTACATTTAGGGCAACCCGTAATAAATTGAGTGTACGCTTTCGGGTAATCAACAAAATCAAAACCGCAGGGACAGATGCAGGTGTATGGCAAGAAGCTCATCCAAGGCGCTAATCTCGCCTGAGCATTCGAAATATCCATTCTTCTTGCCTTGTCGCTTTTTTCATCTTCGCTCACAAGTATTAATCGAACGGCAGATCGGAGGGGTCAATATCAAAACTGGCTGCTGCCTTCTTTGGAGCTGCCTGGCCTGCGTCTGTCTTGCTGTCCAGCATTTGCATTTCTCGCCCTTCGATCTCGGTGGCATAACGCTTCTCGCCATTTTGCTCCCATGAACGAGTCGTTAGCTTGCCCTCGATATAGATTTTCGATCCTTTCTTAACCCACTGATCAACAACCTCCGCAAGTCGATTTTTAAACACGACCCGGTGCCATTCAGTCTTTTCCTGCTTCTCGCCCGTGTTTTTATCTTTCCAAGTTTCAGAGGTGGCGACTGAAATATTGCACACCAGCCCCCAATCGAATTGCTTGCTTTCTGGTTCGACTCCTACATTCCCAACCAGGATCACTTTGTTTACGCCTGCCATTGATTACTCTCCGCTAAAAGTCGTGCTTCTATGATTTCAGCCACCAAAATAGTGACTTCGGTTTCTAATTCTTTGATTTGCTTGGTTGTGACTTTGAACGGCACAGTTACAAAGCTGGGTGTGAATCGGGGGTGATACATCATGAACAACGCCGACTTTGCTCCCAGGTGCTTCATGCAGGCGACTTGAGCAACCATTTGCGTTTGATATTCAGCAGGGATTTCAAGTGTTCGCAGGAACCTGGCATAGGTCTTTTGCAGGGGGCATTTGATCTCGATCAATACGCGGGGATCATCGTCAAAGACCCCATCCGGACTTGCTCCGAAATAACCAATTGTTTTATGCAGAGTAAACGGAACGTCCAAAATGATTCGCCCGGTGGCTGCTTCAAAGGCTTCTTTGCAGTCAGCTTCCCTGGTTATCCCATTCTGCATGGCTCTGTTGATATAGACCTCTTCCTGCGCTCCAGTAAGCTGCTCACTTACTTTAGTATCGATGAGCGTTTCTCTGGACCGCAGGCTATACCCCCCTTTGGCGTTCGTCTGTATGGCAGCATGAAGGCCACCACTGGGCGAAGCGGTTATAGCGCCAATACGGTCAGGGTTCTGGGATGGGTCTGTCTGGTGGGGGTTACGCTGCCTCGACATTAGCCTTTTCCTGCGACATTGTTTTTATTTTTGCGATTAGTCCGTCTGCAAATGCTTGAATCTTGTTAATCACGGGGGCATCATATTTTTTCTTCAAAAACTTCATGGCTGACTCTACCGCTACTACAGTTCCTGTGGGCGGTTTCCCAATAACATAGCCAGCGGCATCGAATAGATATTTACTCGCCAGGTCAAACTCGCTTGGGCCTTTAGGCGGCTGAATTACTTCTTCCTGCTGTACCATCGCAGTAACCAATTCATCCGCAGAAGCGTACTCCTCACCGGCTAGGCCAATTGAGGCTAAGGCTCTGCCGATAGCAGAAGTCTCACAATTTTCAATGTGGGAGGTTTTGTTGATGTTGCCAGCCCCTTTAACCTCGTTGGCTATTCCAGTGCCTCTAATGGCCCCATTTTGATCAGTCACAATGCATTTCATTGTGCATTCGACTTCAGATTGCTGAATGATGTCTGTGTTTATGCACCAGCCGTCATAATCTTTGGTCGTGCGGAACTCATTCACCCTAAACGCAACCGTTCGGTAGGATTTGCCCCGTATATCAATTATTCCCTTATTCGCTTGCGACATATTCATTCCCCTCGATCTCTTGATATTCCAGTTCACTGATTGCCAGGTACGCCACCAGCGCGATTATTATTAAAATTAGCTTAAAACTCATGTATTTATTCATTCGCGTAATCTATCGTAATAAAACTAATATGCTTGAGTAAAAAAAAGGTCATCGCTTGTTAATGTAAATGCCTATCACTGGTCCCACTATGCAATCGAGTGGGACTAGGAAGGGCTTTTCTGCAAACTTGGGGTTTGAAAATTCAAAGAAATCAGCTCCCATATACTCAGCGAATGTGAGCCTGTCCTTCCTGATTATAGCGACTGAATCGCCCGTTTTAAGCTCTTCTGTGGGATCGACAAAGGCGTAGGAGCCTATAGTCAGACCGGGTTCCATCTGCGGCCCATCCACATAAAATGCCTTCGTTTCAAGTGAGCAATGCCCTGGATAACTAAGTCGCTTAACGTCAGTTTTAATCTTTGGCTTCTTGCCTTGTGCGATTTTCTTTGCAACTGCGGAAACTTCTTTACTACTTCCTTCAACCACTGCGACTAACCTCTCTCGTTTGTTCGAAACGGAGATGCCTGAAAGAAGCGTGGCAATACGGGGTGAAAAATCCTTGATTTCGCAGCCTATGATGGCGCTGAAAACGATAGCTCTCTCGACAGTGATTTTGCTATATCCCGTCAAAATTTGACTGACACGGCTCTGATCTATTGGGCCTTTTCCTTCAATGGACCCGAAAGCCTCGCCGATCATAAGCTGATCAATTGGCGTTTCACCGTTTGCGATTTGTCCTGCAACCTTATTCTTATACAGGTTATTAAGACGCAAACATTCTTGCTTTTCTTCTTTTGTGGGCATTTCCGAATATTACTATAGCTAATATCTTTAATGCAACGTATTAAATAAATTACTTTCCCGACCTCAATAATAACAAACGGCGGCCGATTTAATAGTCAGTTTTTGTCCTGAATTGGGTCTTTGTTGTTGCTATTGTTATAAAAGGTATGTAAAAAACAACAAATTCATGACATTTACAATATGTAGTCAACAGCTACATATCACAAAATCAAATAAAACTATGACCCAGAAAAAAGATAGCAACGCTATTTCCCCGCTTAGACGAGAATGGGACATATACTCCCAAAAAACCAAGATGACTCAAGCCCAGGCAAGTAAAAAACTGGGATGGTCGAGTAGTTTTTTGGGGTCACTGCTTCGCGGAACTTCATCTGTCGGAGTTGAAAACCAAATCAAAATTGCTAATTTGTTCGGCATCGATCCCAGGGAGCTGAACCCTGAGTTTGAGATGCCCCGCTTCAGCAGCCTTCCAATTTACCGCACGACTTCTGGAAAACCTCCTCCGGCTGAATCTAAGCTGTTCCCTGTTTTTGATCCGAACAGGGTTTGCATTTGGTCTGATGAAGTCGTACTGGTCATGACGGGGGCCGGATATGACAGAGAAGATGGGCCGCTAGGCACTGAAAAAGATACAGTGGTGGGAATGGTTCCTGAAGGGGTGACACTGCTTTGCACCAAAATTGACTACCCTGCGAATCTTGATGTGAACTTTCCATCTGACGATTTGCCAAGCTGGGTAGTTTTAGAAGAAGGCAAAAGCGCAAAAATATATATTTCTCGGCAAAAGCCTAAGACGCGGGCTGGTGGCACGATGGTCGGGAATGTCAGAACTCTCAAAAAGGAAGTTCTTCGGATGCAAGCCATGGTAGGGTTTTAATTATTACTTCTGGCTATAAAACATAGTAATGCTATTTCCTTCAAAACGCTGTTCAAGGAAGAAATTATGAATAAAGATGGAAGAAACCGCAAAAATAAAATAGACCAAGACTTTCGAACTAGATCGGTTCGCCT